>Ga0316189_10000438_pt1 | contig 41235 bp, 31 predicted proteins | sample LowCovwburrow_MG_FD_204930 | JGI IMG/M metagenome (GOLD analysis project Ga0316189, IMG submission 204930) | Coastal sediment microbial communities from Maine, United States - Lowes Cove worm burrow | ecosystem: Environmental > Aquatic > Marine > Coastal > Sediment | place: USA: Maine... | reverse complement strand
CTGCGAAGTCGAGCGAGGCCTCCTGTCCTCGTCAGTCTCACAGGGCACGAAGCGCCTCTGAGGGCCCGTAGAGAGGCTGTCTGCGATTCAACGTCGTCTTGCTGCACCGTTGAGGCGATGCGGATCACGGCTACGCCGGGCTGTCCATGATTCAGGGCAGTGGCCTCTCCGGCAGACGATTCGCTCGACGCTCGCCATGAGCGCGGCTGATCCCCGATCCTGTCGACACCGGTCGCGAGCACGGAGCTATCCTTCATGATCGCGACGCCGGTCGTCGGCGAGAGCGGGAGCGATGGGGCGTTGACGCAGGCTCTCCCGCGGCGCTGAACCGGCCTACGGTCGCCCACTCGCCAACTCGCCAGTGACTCGCTTTGTGCTGAGGACAAGGCGCCTCTCCGGAGCCTCGCGCGGAAAAATGTTCGCTGGTCGACACCGAGGCCAGGACCTACATAAGGATAATGGCACCACAACCAGTCCCAAACCGTCGCCACCATCACGAATACGCAACGAAGATCGTCTGCGGTGTCGTTCGGGAGGAGAAAGGCCCGATCAATGTCGGCCGCTACTTCACCGCCGTCAATGTCCACAATCCATCCGCGAGAGCGGCGCGGGTTTGTGTCAAGTTGGCGATCGCCCGTCCCAACCACGGCGGAAGTGTGACGGGATTTCACAGCTTTGACCTCAAACCAGATCAAGCGATCGAGTTTGACTGCGACTTCATCCACAAGCTCGCCGAAGGTGCGCCCTTCGTGAAGGGCTTCTTGGTGATCAAGTGCTTTCTAGAGCTCGATGTCGTCGCCGTCTACACGGCGGGAGAGCTCAGAGACAGCCGTGTGTCGACGATGCACACGGAGCGTGTTCCGGTACGCAACATCACAGGCGGCTTCGAGTGCTGATCGACGACTGTCTGAGGTGAGGCTTCTCTTCCAGGCTCTGGGTGGTACGGCATCACCCAAAGCCCGTCTTGTCGAAGTCGGAGGGCCCTGGAGGGGCTCCAGGAGGCGGAGGAGGGGCGCGGAGGAGGTGCGGAGGAGGGCTCCAGGAGGCGGAGGAGGGCTCCAGGAGGCGGAGGAGGGCTCCAGGAGGCGGAGGAGGGCTCCAGGAGGCGGAGGAGGGCTCCAGGAGGCGGAGGAGGGCTCCAGGAGGCGGAGGAGGGCTCCAGGAGGCAGAGGAGGGGCGCGGAGGAGGTGCGGAGGAGGCCCGGCGGAGCGATAAAGCTCCGCCGGTCGAGTCGTCAGGAGCGCGTCCTATTCGATCGGGAAGAAGCCGACCTTGCTGGATTGGAGATCGGGGACAGCGATCGCCTTGAGCTCCGGCGCAATGCCGAGATCGGCACTGCCCATAAACCCGTGCTCTTCGACGAAGTTGGTGACCAAGGTGGGATCTCCACCCTCGAGGGGGACGCTGTACATCATCCCGTTGAGGTCGGTGATCAGGAGATCGTTGGCCCGCGCGACCACTCCGTCGAGACGACCGAGCAGCGAGCTGTGCGGAACCGGCGCTCCGTTGACGACCTCAAAGACGGTCCCGTCATTTTGCGTGCCGACCGAGACCGCGAACATCCGCTCGCCGGCGAAGGTGATGCCGTTGATGCGATTGAAGGAATTGGACTGAGTAAAGACCTCGGGCGCCTGGCCGGGCTTGAGCATATGAATCGTGTTGGTCCCAGAGTCGGAGACATACACAGTGCCCTCGCCGTCGACGGCAACGTCATTGAGGAAGACCGCGCCGTTGATCGGGACGCTCATTGCGAGGTCGCCACTGTCGAGATCGATGATGCGAACCGTGTCAATGTCGGCGGAGAAGAGACGTCCATTGGCGATCCCGAGCCCCTTGGGGCCGTTGAGCCCGGTGACCCACTGCAGGGTCTCGATGCTCCCATCGTGGTTGAGGCGGGAGATGAAGCCGTTGCCGTCCTTCTGGTCGCCGCTGCCGACGATGTTGGAGACGTACCAATGTTGATCTTCGCTGGAGTAGACCGCGCTCTCGGGGCGATCAAAGCCCTCGATGATCGCCTGATCGATCGGATCGAGCCCGCCGGTGGTGGTGGTGGTGGTGGTCGTCGTTGTGGTCTCCTCCTCCATGGTCGTCGTACCCATGGTGGTGGTCGCCGTGTCCGAGCCTGTGGTCGTGGACTCGCCGGCGCTCTCGGAGCCGCTCGAGCTGCTATCGTCAGTGGTCGCGGAGCCGCTGGTCGATGAGGTCGTGGAGCTTGTCGCCACAGTCGTCGAGCCTGTGGTGGCGCCGTCCGTATCGCTGACATCGTCGCCGTTGCAGGCGAGGGGGAGTAGGGCGGCGGCGGCGAGGAGGATTGTGCGAGTAACGGCTGTGCATGCGCAGGTCATGGCGCGAGGCTATACCATCCACAGTCCTCGACTTCCTCTCGATGTCCTCGACCGCGAACCTTCTGAGCGGGCATCGCGGGCCGGGCAATCGAGGGCCGGCCTGCGCCAGTTCGGGGGGGTCTACGTTTGCCGCATGGCTGCCGGCGCAGTCGAGCTCCCTACGCCACTTTCATCGAGAGGTGTGCGGGCATGTCCGCATGTGGGGCTGCTAGAACGCGATCGCGACGCCGCTGCCGGTCGGTCGCAGGGCGAGCTTCTTGGCCTTGCGCTTCTTGATCGCCGAGGCCAGGTAGAGGCCGCTGTAGAGCAGGGCGAGGCCGCCGTAGACGGCGAGGATGTAGCCGCCGATGTAGAGGTTCTTCGCGCTCTCCGTCTTGTCGGCCTTGTCTGCGGTGAGCTGGTCTCTCGTCGCTGCGTCGGGTCCGCCTTCCCCCTCAGCGATCGCGAGCATCGCCTCGATGTCGTCGATCTCATCGTTGCGCTTGTTTCGGAGCAGGAAGAGCCCGACGCCGCCGCCTAGCGCGAGGGCGCCGGTCGAGACGGCGACGGTGCCGAGGATGAGCTGGCGGCGGTCAGCCTTCTTGATCCGGACGATCCGGTCCTCGAGCTCCGTGATCCGCTGGTCGACGATGAGCCCGGTGTCCCCCTCGGCGTTGGGGCGGTAGGCCTCGTAGCGGTCGATCGCCTCGCCGAGGTGACCCTGGGCCTCGGCGACGACGGCGAGGTTGTAGGTCATCGGCGTCCAGTCGGGGGCGAAGAAGGCGGCGCGCTTGAACTCCGACTCGGCCTGGTCGTAGGAGCCGGCGTTGAAGTGGTCGTAGGCCTTGCCGAGGTGGATGTTGGCCTGCTCGGGCAGCTCGGGGTCGCCGGTGACGGCGCGGACAGCCTGGCTCAGCGTTCTCCCCGAGGCGGTCGCGGGGGTCGACTGGAGGAGGAGGCCGGCGGCGCAGGTGAGGGCGACGGCGATCGTCAGCGGCGAGCGGCGGCGGCGTTGGGCGGGGGCGTTTCGACGGCTCATCGTAGTCACACGGATCTGAGGGTCATGGGGCAGGGTCGAGGGGAGCAGGAGCTCAGGGGGCCTCGGCGGGCGGAGGCTCGGCGTTCTCGGCCGGAGGTGTGTCTGATGGTTCGATCACATAGGAGAGGGTGGTCCGGGTCCAGCGGGCCATCGGCAGCGCGGACAGCTCCTGGCTGAGCTCGGCAGCATAGTCCGCGGCGACGACCGCCCCCTGCGGGCGGAGGCGGTCGAAGTCCGCCTCCTCGGTGAAGGCGAAGACCACGAGGGTCTCGAGGGCGGGGATTCCGGGTTGCCGGAGGCCGGCGATGAGCGGGTCAGAGCCGGCCGGGGGCAGGGTGAGGCTCGCGTCGCGGTCGATCGTCGGTACGGGGAGCTCGGGGCTCGGCCAGAGCACGCCGCCGGGCCCCTCCTCCTCGAGGTAGAGAACGACGAGGTGAGCCGGCTGGGTCGCGCGCATCTCGAGCGAGAGGGACTGCCCCTCCTGGAGGACCGTCGGCGCGTGGATGTCGACGTCGAGGTGCTCGTCGTTGGTCAGGCGGGCGAAGGTGAAGGCGTAGGCCTGGGGCGTCGACCACTGGATGCTGTCGAGCGCGTTGGCGCTGCCGGACCGGCCGGCGCCGCCGCCGATCCCCGCCTTGCCGGCCGAGCCCTTGAGCTCGCCCTCGGCCTTGCGGACCAGGCTGCGCGAGCCGGAGCCGACCCGCACCGAGGAGACGATCACGTCGCCGCAGGGCCCGCGGGTGTCGGCCTTGAGGATCTCGGTGTTGTTGACCGTATACTCGGCGCGGAGCGAGCGACCGTAGCGGGCGCTGAGGCCGAGCAGGTCGCGGTAGCCGGCGGCGAGCGTCGTCATGTCGTCGAGCGCGACCTCGTAGTGTTTCTCGTACTCTGCCGGTGAGCGCTCAGCCTCGACCTCGCAGCCGGGGGCGCGGGCGTCGGCGATCGTCCAGCCGCCGGAGTCGGAGATCTGGACCGCGCGGCCGAGCAGATCCTCCGGTTTGCCGAGCGGCTCTAGGAGAAAGTGGGTGTCGGAGGTGAAGGACCCGACCTGTCCCATGATCTCGTCGTCGGCCTCGGGGGCGCGCATGAAGCCCTTCTTGGTGCAGCCGGCGGGGGCGAGCGCGAGGCCGAGGCCGAGGCTAGCGCTGAGGAGCCCGTGGCGAAGCTTCGCCGCGCTCGCCCGGGTCGCTGTCGACCGAGGGGGCTCTCTCCTTTCCTGTTCTTGGGGAGAGGAGAGAGGCGCGCCTCTCGGGCTGACGAGCGCGTCGCGCGGGGACAGGGGGCTCTCGCCGCTGCCTCCTCGGGCGGAGCTGCGGCGTTTGGCGGGGGGGAGACGGGATCGCATGGGTTACCTCGGGTCGAGCTGCTTGCTTCGTCGCTCTTGGTACAGAGGCCAGGGCGGCGGGGCCGGCAGTCTCGCTCAGCGGGCGTAGCCCCAGCCGATGATCAGCTCGTCGGCGGAGCCCATCTTGGAGCCGACGGTCAGCTCCGGGTGTTGTTCGCGGTTGGCGCGTTTGGCCTCGCGGGTGACCCGCGGGCTGACCCACTCGCTCAGCTCGCCGAGGGAGATCTGGCCGTCGCCGTCGATGTCGGCCGCGCCGGTGCCGATGGCCTCGAGCAGGTGGTGGGTGAAGAGGCCGCCATCACCGTCCGGCGCGGGCCCGGAGATCTCGGCGCCGGTCGAGGCGGCGAGCAGCGAGACCCGACCTGCGGCCTTGGTCTTGGCGACGCGGACGAGCGGGCGGGTCCCCTCGGGGAGGACCGAGCGGCCGCCGGCGCCGGAGAAGCAGGAGTCGGCGAAGGCGACGACCTCCTTGGCCTTGGTCCCCTCGAGCCCCTTGACCACGTCGCTCATCGGCAGGGCCGTGTCGGCGAGGTACGACGGATCGCCGTCGTAGGGGACGATGTACGAGATCCCCTTGGTCGGCTCAGGCGCCCCGTGGCCGCTGTAGTAGAAGTAGACGCGACCGCCGGCGGGGACGTTGGCGGCGAGCCAGCGCATCTCCTTGTTGATGTCTGAGCGGCTCGCCCGCTCGTCGAGGAGGAGCCGAACATTCTCGCTCGGCACGCCGAGGGTCGTCCGCATCATCGTCGCGAAGCTCTCCGCGTCACCGCGGGCGCCGGTCGCCTCGGGGACGTCGCGGTAGTTCTCGATGCCGATGACGAGCGCGTACGAGGTCGGCTGCGGGCTCGCGGCGACCAGGCCTCCGGCGGCCTTGGGGCTGGCCTCGGAGGGCTCTGAGCTCTCTCGGCGGTGGGCCTTGGACCTGGCGGATCGTTCATGTCGCTCCGCTGGCTTGGTCCCGTCGCTGAGGAGATCGGCGGGGAGGATCAGCGCCGGCAGCTCACCGGGCGGCGTCGCGACGTTGACCTCTCCGGAGGAGTTCGCGCAGGCGAAGAGCGGGGCGACAAGGGCGACCATGAGCGCTCGCCGTAGGTCATAGGAGGGGGTCCGTCTGGGCTGCATCGCGGTTCTCCGAGGCGTCGATCCCTCCCCGTATACCACCCGCGTGAGCTGGCGGTCCTGCGCCCTGCGGCGCCCTTTGTGCGGTCGCGTCGTGGGCGAGGTACCCCACGAGAACGTCCATCGACCAGGCCGAGATCGCCGAACGGCGCGTCCTGAGGGGCCCCTGAGGGAGCCCTGAGGGGGCCCTCAGGGAGCCGGGAGAGCCTGTCTCCTCGCCGCGCAGCTACGCCTGTCTAGAAGACGGTGGCAGGAGTCTCGCGCTTGCTCAGGGTCGTGTTCTCCTTCTTCTCGAGCAGCTACGAGATCTGACGGGCGACTTCCTTGGCGCTCCGGCTCGCGTCGAGGAAGACAAGGCCGAGCTTGGCCGTTCGGGTGGTGAGGACCGAGAGAACCGCATCCTGTCCGCAGCGGGCGAGGATCGTGTAGCCCTCGCTGACTCGGACCATGACGAGCTCAAAAAGGCCACGGCCGAGCTCGTGGACGATTCGATCCGACACTTCCAAGAGAGCGGCGCTCATCGCCGCGACCCGGTCCTCCTCGACATCCGTGGGGAGCGCCGCTGAGATCGTCAACCCGTCGTTGTCGATGAGCGCCGCTGCGTCGACGTCCGTGGACGTCGACGTGAGGGTTTTCAGGAGTTTCGAGATTTCCTCTGAACGGCTCACCATTTCTTCACTCTCCCTGTCCCCGTCGCTCGACTCCGTTGGCGGCTCGTGCGCAGCGCAGATACCCGGCGGAGGTTCTGCCTGGCGATGCGATCCTCGGGGCGACGGCCGAGGGCGCAATGTAGGAGCCTCGCCGCGCCTTCGAGGTCGTCGGCGTGGATCCTGCTCCTCGCATCTTCGATGAGTTCGTCGAAGCCGCGGTCTGTCTCTGCATCGCCCACGGCATCGTTGGCGGACGTGCGGACCCGAGCGAGCGCGCCGCACTCGAGGCCGCCTCGGATCGAGGCGATGAACTCAGCGGTCGACGCAGTGCCGAAGTGGGCGAGCTCGGCGACTGTGCGTCGACCGTCGATCCACTCGACGAGGGAGGCGATGCAGCGATCGCCGGGGGGCAATCGCCTGGGACGGACCACCCGGACGACCAAGCTCGCGATCCTCTGCCACTCGTCGTCGAGCCGCTCGCTCTCGAGGAGAAAGCTCCTCATCGGGGCCAAGGGGGCGGCGCCCGGAGGTGCGCCGCTGACAAAGGTGAAGCACCCGCGGCGACGACAGAGGAGGGATATGACGGCGGGATAGCCTCTTTCGTCCGGGGTGGAGGCCGCGACGATCTCGCCGTCGATGATATGCAGCTCGCCACCCCCCTCGAGGCAGAGAAAGCCACACGATGCGCCGACGTGTAGGGCCTGGAGCAGCGAACTCAACGCAATATCCTTTAGATCGCCCCGCAAATGACCACAATCCCACGGAGCCGAGCGGTCCACGCGATGTCGTGGGTCTGCCGAACTCCTCTGCCATTGTGGATCATACGGTACATTGGCTCAAGGGATTGTTTCGCTACTCCTATGTTTAAATTTGACTGTCATATGTGCTCCGGCGTGACTCGCCTGTATTGGATCTTTCGTACAGGGCAATGACGAGGACGCTCCCGCGAGATGCGGGGCGGAGGCGGCGGGCGACAGGTTTGGAGCCGCTTTGCGGCGTCGCCTGGCAGGGGGGGGCTCGACAGTCGCCGCACGAACGGTGTTCCTGTCGATCGATAGAGTGACGGCGTCAAGGACGGTGGGCCCTGGTGTCGCAATGTAGGTGGACCTCGGTGACCACCGATGCTCCGACTCCCCCTCCCGATGATGGATGCACTTCATCTTCATGGGGAGTGGAGCAGCGTCTTGGCCCCTCCTCTGACGATTTCCCAGGCGCCGAAAGCGATCCGTTCGCGGGCCGATCCCCCCACGAGCCCCCCACGAGCCCCCCCACGCATCGTCCAGACTCGCCCGCGGACGCCGAGGGGCGCGCTCATCTGCCATCGACCACGGACGCAATATGTCCCCCTGGGAGACGATTCGAGGGGCGCGCTCATCTGCCATCGACTACGGACGCAATATGTCCCCCTGGGAGACGATTCGAGGGGCGCGCTCATCTGCCATCGGCCACGGACGCAATATGTCCCCCTGGGAGACGATTCGAGGGGCGCGCTCATCTGCCATCGGCCACGGACGCAATTTGTCCGACTGTGATGCTGCGACCGCGCTTGCGGGCGAATGTCCACTCTGGTGGACAGTGTTTCGCTCTTCGGAGATCCCTCCGTCGAACTCGTTGGCGGGCAGCTCGCGGCCCCATCGGCCGCCTCACCCGAGTGCCCGAGTGCCCGAGTGCCCGAGTGCCCGAGTGCCCGAATATCAAGAAATCACGATCCGGAACGAGGAGCCGAGCGAGCCCTCCCTCCCCCGTGTCTACCGCGGCGAGGTGGCGAAGTCCCGCCTCCTCGGCCGCCGCACGCGCAAGCCTAGGGCTTGCTCGGGGAGCGGGATGAGCGAGCATGCGGCGAGGCCGAGCGCGGTCGGTGAGGGCGTGGAGCGCTACAGCGCCGGGTGTCGGCTCGGGCGGCTCCGCTTCACTCGAGGCGAAGTCGACGCTCGCTCGCTCCTGCCTCGCGAGCGCTCTTCGGGCCGGAGAGATCCGCGGATCGTGGCGGCCTGCCTTGCTCCGGAGAGGAGCTCATGGGGTGGATCCGCGGGCGGTCGCTGTCACAGGGGAGCTCGTCTGGGACCTGGCGGTCTCGGCGCGAATGAGACAGTGCGAGGTCCGGAGCCCTCGGCCATGAGCGCCGAACGACCCCGGAGTCTCAACGGGGGCGCCTCTCGCAGCCTGTCCTTCCGTTACGATAGGATCAGAGCTGCGCGGCGGTGAAGCCGATGCACCAGCGCCCCTTCGGGGTGACATTGTTCGTGGCGATGTCGGTGAAGCTGCCAAACTGACAACCCTGGGGGCCGGCGTTGCGGAAGAATGTGCGGCCCGCTGGCGGCACCGTGCTGTCGACGGCGACCCCGAGGTCGCTGCCGCTCGCTGAGCTGCCGCCGGCGAGGCCGATACAGAAAGGGGCGATGAGTTCGAGGCCGAGGTCGCTGATGTCGCGCGAGTGCGGGCCCTGGCTGACTTCGGCGGGGGTGAGCGGCACGGTGGTGAGCGGCGCTCCGGAGGGTTTCCCGCCGTCGTAGGCGTAGAACTCGATCTGCGGGTCGGCGGGGGCGCCGAGGACCGCGGCGACGGTGTACTCGACCGAGGAGAAGGCGTAGGTCCCCTCGAGCTCGGGGAAGCACTCTTGATCCCACATCCGCGCGGCAACACCGTCGAAGACGTTCGGCCAGGTGAAGCACCAGAAGGGCTCGCTGCACTGGCCAGGGTCGTAGTGGGCGAAGCCCTCGGGCTCCGGCACGTCGCCGGTGGTGGTGCCGGTGGTGGTGCCGGTGGTGGTGGTGTCGCCGGTGCTACCTGTCGTCGAGCTGCCCTCGCTCGTCGCGGAGGCGCTCGCTCCAGCGGTGGTCGTCGAGCTCTCGCCAGAGCTGGCGGAGTCCGACGCCGAACCGCCGGAGCTGGCGTCGCTGGTGCTGGCGCTGCCCTCGCTCTCGCCAGGCGTCGAGCCGCCGGCGGGCGCCGTCGACGGCAGGGACGTGGCGCCCTGGGTGTCGACAGGCTCGTCGAAGTCCGGGTTTCCGATCGTGCAGGCGGCGAGGAGCAAGGGCGCGACGACGGCGGTGCAGGCCCGTTCGCTTCGATGCCTGCGCATGATCGTCACATTATCACTCTTCTCTGCTCGCGCTTGGGGCCGGTGAGCGCCGCAGAGGTCGTGCGGACCTCTGCGCGTGCTCGTGGAGCCCCGACCTGGGGTGACCGAGGCGAGGTCGTCGAGGACTTCGAGCGCGGAGTCGGACAAGCCTGCTCGAGCACCCGCGGCCGCCGACGATGCGCGATGTCAGAGGGGAGAGGTCGTGGAGGTGGTCTCGCGGTCCTCGGCGGGCGGTCGCGGTCGCGGTCGCGGTCGCAGAAAATTCTCGGCGAGGAGGCAGCGGGCCGAGCCGCCGCCGGCGGTCTCGATCGTCGAGATCGCGACCGGCAGGAGGGCGCTCTTGGCCTCGAGCATCCGCCGCTCGTCGGGGCGGAGGGCCGCGAGGGCGGTCGTCGAGAGGACGAGGTGGGGGGCACCGCGGCGGTCGACGAGCTGGAGCATGTTGCCGGCGAAGGCGTCTAGCTGCGGGGGAGTGAGCTCGATCACCTCGCCGCGCTCGCGGAGGGCGTCGGCGACCGCCTGGCGCTGCGCCGTTGGGATCTGGCCGAGGCCGCAGAGGGAGATCCCGACCGCGAGGCTCAGGAGAACGTTGGTGTGGTAGATCGGCGTCGCGTCCGCTCCGAGGGCGTCGAAGAGGACGAGCTCCAGCCCCTGCAGCGCCGCCCATCGGCGGGCGAGCTCGGGGTCGGTGCGCGGCGATCGGCAGGCGAAGACGCGGCTGCCCGCGTCGTCGATGACGAGGCTGCCCGTTCCCTCCAGCGCCCGACCCTCGGCGGCGAGCGGGCTCCAGTCGACGACCTCGGAGATCTCGAAGCGCTCTCCGAGGGCGTCGACCAGCTCGGTGCGCACCTCGGCGCGGCGGCTCGGGGTGGCCATCGGATAGAGGAAGACGCGACCGTCGCGGCGGGTGCTCAGCCAATTGTTGACGAAGGGCGCGTCGGGCCGGGGCGGTGTCGGGTCGTCCTCCCAGAGCTCGACGTCGATCCCGGCGTCGACGAGGCGGGCGGCCATCGCCTCTACCTCACGCCGCGCCCGCTGGGCGACCCCGTCGGGATCCTCGCTCGGCCGCATGAAGGTGTTGCTGTGCGCGGTTTCGGCGTTGAAGCCGAAGGCCGCGGGGAGGAGCATGATTACGGCGTTTGCGAAGGGCAGGGCGGTCCTCGTGGCGAGAGTGGGCGGACTCTACACTGTCGCCGAGCGTCGTCGATGTGCATTTGCGTTCGCGCTTGCAGCCTGAGCCGCTCCCCTCTAGCGTCATCGTCATGGCGCCTATGCGTGTGTGCTCCGGTGGGACTGCGTGGCTCCTCGTCGGTCTGCTCGGCTGTGGCGATGACGGCTCGGCGAGCGGGACCACGGGGGGAGACTCGACGACGACGACGACGACGACGGATCCGAGCGGGGGCTCGGGCGGCTCGGTCGGCACCGACGGCGAGACCTCTGGGGGCGAGGGCTCGACCGGCGGCGAGGCGGGGGCGCTCGGGGATCTCTACGGGATGCCGAATGTCGACGACGACGACAGCGACGGCCAGGCGGACTGGCGCCAGCCGCCCTTCGCCGCGGACGACGATCTCACGAGCTTCTCCCTGCCAGACTGGTACGTCGACGCGCTCGGCGAGGGCGACCGCGTCGAGCTGACCCTGGGCGGCGAGGGCGAGCAGATCCGCCTCTGGCGCGGCGACCAGGTCGTCCTCGGCGACGGAGAGGGCGGCGTCCAGACCTCGCTCGTCCTGACCGCGGCCGAGGCCGGCAAGCTCAACCTCGAGGTCGAGTTCGGCGACTTCCTCCGCGGCGCGAGCCTGGAGATCCGTCACATGAGCGGCGACGAAGCGCTGCGCAGCGACGCGATCGAGCTGTGGTCGGCGCCGATGCTGGTCAACCACCACCTGCAAAACGCGGAGTATGTGTGGGCGGTGAAGGCTGGCTCGAACACGTCGATGACGAACACGATCGCCAGCGTCGTCGGCGATCGCTTCATCCTCGTCGACAGCCCCGACGTCTGGATCCAGGACGAGCTCGAGTGGGCCCTGGCGACCGCCCCCGGCAAGCGCCTCAACATCGCGATGGACTCGATCCGCGACCGTGCGCTCGACGCCTACGTCAAGGGGCTGAAGGCGCCGGACGTCCAGCCGATGACCTGGGGAAACCCGGCGGACGAGACGACCGAGGACAAGTTTGGCAACCTCGAGGTGACGCCGCCGCATAGCGTCGGCGGCGTCGACTACCCGCTTGGCAGGATCTACTACGGCGGCGGACCTAGCTGCGGGCCGAACCCTGAGATCAAGGCCCACCTCGATCGTCAGCAGGTCCAGGCGCCGATCGAGGTCGACACCTGCTGGCTCTGCGTCGGTCACGTCGACGAGTACATCTCGTTCATCCCGGCGCCGGGGACCGACAAGGGGTTCAAGCTGCTGATCGCCGACGTCGACGCGGCCTACGCGGTTCTCGACGCCCAGCCGCCCGGGACCGCGCTGCCCCGCTACAGCGGCAGCCACGGCTACGGGACCATCGGCGAGATCGTCGGCGATGACGCCTTGCGGGCGCTAAACCACGATCTCCAGGCCGACCGGATCGATCCGGTGCGCGAGCAGCTGATGGCCGAGCTCGACCTCGACGAGTCCGACGTTTTGCGGATGCCGGCGCTCTTCGAGCGGATCTGGGGCTGCTCCTACAAGGACAACGGCGTCGCCGCGCTGATCCCCGGGATGCTCAACCTGGTGGTCGTCAACTTCGAGGGGGAGCCGCTGCGGATCTTCGTCTCCGATCCCTTCCTCCGCAGCGACGAAGGGGCCCAGGGCTCAGACCCGCTGATCGCCAAGTTCACCGAGATGCTGCCCCCGGAGTACGAGATCCACTTTGTCGACGATTGGTACACCTACCACGTGGCGATAGGCGAGGTGCACTGCGGGACCAACGTCGCCCGCTCGCCGGGCGCCGCCTGGTGGACCGAGGCGCGCCACCTCTTCACGGATCGTTGAGCGAGCAAAGTGCGGAAATAGAGGCCCCATGGATCGAGACATGCGTCAGCACCCCTGTCAGAACACCGGTGTCTTCGGGCGGCTCGGAACGCTCGGCCTGTCCGGGCTCGTCCTCTCGCTGCTCGTCGGCGCCGCCTGTGATAGCGGCGAGCCCCGTGATCCCGAGCCGCGCCGCGGTGAGGATGGGATCGTCGCCGCGGACGCGAGCCCGGCGGAGGACGGCCTTGCGCCGATGGCCGCCCCAGAGGGCGCAGGCGAGGCCGAGGCCGAGGCCCGTACGGCGCAGCCCCGCCGCGAGGGCGCGGAGGCCCGCGCCTTCCTCGAGACGGCAAAGCCGGTGTCGACCCGAGCTGGGCACCTGCGCTTCACCGCTCAGGAGATCGCAGACCCGCAGGCGACGGCGATCTTCGCCGCCCGTCTCGCGACGCCCGAGACCCCGCAGGAGCTCCGCCTCGCCCTCGCCGAGGTGCTCCATCGCAGCGGCGGCGATTGGTCCGCGGCGATCCTCGCCCAGCTCGCGGTCGAGCACGATCCGGAGGTCCGCGGGATCCTGGTCAGCACCCTGGCGAAGGCGCCCGAGGGGGCGGCGCTGGTCGGTCTTCAGCGGGGTCTCGTCGACCCCGCGGGGGAGGTCCGCCGAGCCGCCTGTGAGCTCGCCGGATGGGCGCCCGCGGCCGGTCGCGACAGCAGCGTCGAGGCCCCGCTCCGGGCCGCGCTCGGCGACGACGAGGCGAGGGTCCGGGCCGCGGCTTCGCGGGCCTTCGGGCTCCTCGGCGAGCGCGATCACTTTGACGCCGTCATGTCCGGCCTCGTCGACGATGACGCCGAGGTCCGGCTGCAGACGCTGAGAGCCCTGGAGCGCCTCGACCGAGACCGTGCGGCGGCCCTCGCCGAGGTCGCCTCGCTCGCCGCAGAGGGCTCCGATCCGCGGGTCAAGCGGGCGGCGAGCAAGCTCCGCGCCGAGACGACCGGTCGCTAGGGTTGCAGTGAAAGCCCCTGGCAGAGCGTCGCCGCAGCGGTCCGTAGTGCGAGCTTTGGCGGAGTCACGAGGTCGCCGAGGGCGAGCGCGCGGCCCCTGCCGCGGCCTCCTAGCCCTTCTTTAACCACTCGCGGGTGAAGGTCGTCGTGTCGGCGTAGCTGGTCCGGACCTCGTCGACGATCGTCTTCTCGACCTTGCTGCCGACCAGGGGGATCCGGCAGGAGCACTCGCCGTCGAAGATTCGGCGGACCCGCTCAGGGCCGAGCACCTCGAGGCGGTAGACGCCGCGGGTGGTCAGCTTGTCGGCGGCGAAGCCCGGGATCGTCTCGACCTCGATCCGGTTGTCGCGGGCGGAAAAGACGTTGTGCTCGGTGTAGCTGATCGCCCCCTTAATCAGGCGCTTGAAGATCTTCGGCGCCTCGCGCTCGGGGGTGAGAAGTTGAGTGCGTCGGATCACCAGCGAGTCGCCCTCGCCCTGGCGATCGAAGCTCAGGACCTTGCGGCCGATCCGCAAGTGGCGGAAGAGCGCCTCGTTGAAGGCATCGTCGAAGAAGACCTCCCAGTAGTGTGCTGCAGAGGTCTCAAAGTCGTCGGAGATCGTGTACTTCATGGCGTCGCGGGCAGGTCACCACATTTTTCCGCCCAGGTCACGCGAGCGCGCGCTCGCGGCGGAGGTGGCCACCCTCGCTCCGACCTTCGCTGGCGAGGGGCCGCGCGCAGGCGCGCTCCGGAGGTTGCGCAGAGCGCTCTCCCGCCGCGATCCCGCTCCGCGCGAAATGCGGAGTAGAACCTCCGTGTGACCGCTTTCACCTCCAGTCGAGGCGGAGACCGTGCGATGCTTGGCGGCGCCTGATGATCGGGGACAAGCTTGCGGATCGCTACCTAGTGCTCGCCGAGGTCGGCCAGGGTGGCATGGGGGTGGTCTACCGGGCGCGTGACCAGGTGCTCGGTCGCGACGTCGCGATCAAGGTGATCGCGAGCTCCGGCAGCGTCACCGATCAAACCGAGCAGCGCTTTCGTGGCGAGGCGCAGACGGTCGCCCAGCTCGACCACCCGTCGATCATCTCGATCTACGACTTCGGCCGGCACAAGGGCGCTTTCTTCTACGTGATGCCGATGATTGAGGGGGTCTCCCTGGCCCTCATGATCGAGCGGCGGGAGGTCGGCGTCGCCGAGGTGATCGAGGTCGGCCTCGCCGTCGCCGAGGCCTTGGCCTACACTCACGCCCGGTCGATCGTCCACCGCGACATCAAGCCCGAGAACATCATGGTCACCCGCGACGGCAATCAGCTGCGGGTGACGGTGATGGACTTTGGTCTGGCCAAGAGCGCCAACGACGATCCCCTGACCAAGACCGGGATCCTGATCGGAACGGTCACCTATCTCAGCCCCGAGCAGGTCGCGGGCAAGGTCGCCGACGCCGGCTCCGACATCTACACCCTCGGGACTGTGCTCTACGAGTGCCTCGCCTCGGAGGCCCCCTTTGTCGGCGAGAGCCAGGCCGTGCTCTACCGGATCGTCCACGAGTTCCCGCGGGCGTTGGTCGAGCGAGGGATCGTCGTCGACGCCGATCTCGAGGCGCTGATCATGAGCTGCCTGGCCAAGGTGCCCGGCGACCGGCCGGCGTCGATGGGGGCGATCGCCCGGACGCTGCGCCAGCTCCGGGTCCGCCACGCGACCGGCGATGTCGGCGAGGTGACGAAGATCGCGGCGCCGCTGCGGCGGCCGAACTCCTCGCCCTTCATCGGCCGGCAGGCGGAGCTCTCAGAGCTGCAAAAGCGGCTCAACCGGACCATCGCCGGCGAGGGGCACTTCGTCGTCGTCGGCGGTGATGTCGGCGTCGGCAAGTCCCGCCTCCTCGGCGAGCTGGAGGGGCTGGCCGGGGCGCGCGGCGTGACGGTGCTCCACGGCAACCTGGCGGAGCAGGCCGGGGCCTTCCCCTACTTCGGCTTTTGTGAGGTCCTGGTCGACTTCTTCGAGAGCGTCAAGGGCCGCAGCAAGACCGACGAGCGCCCCTTGCCAGAGCTCGGGGATCTCGCCCCGGACCTGGTCTCGCTCTTCCCGACGCTCGGCGAGATCGACGTTCTCCGCGATGCGGTCGGCGACCGGCGGACCGAGGAGAGCGAGCGCGGCCGCTCGCTCGACAATCGGATCCAGCTCTTCGAGACCCTCGCGCGGGCGCTGGTCCGGCTTACGGTCTCCGGGCCGCTGGTGCTCGTCTTCGAGGACTTGCACGCCGCCGACGCGTCGATCGAGGCCCTCCAGTACATCGTCCGTCGGCTCGCGGCGACGTCGGCGTTGATCGTCGCCACCTATCGTCGCGACGAGGTCGACGGAGGTCACCCGATCACCCGCCTTATCGACGAGCTGCGGGGCTCTCGGCGCTTCGCCCACCTCGAGCTCGAGCCGCTCTCCAAGGCGGAGCACGTCAAGCTCTTGGCGGGGCTCTTCGGCGAGACGCCGATCTCCGAGACCATCGCCGAGCGCTTCTTCGAGGCGACCGAGGGCAACCCCTTCTTCACCAAAGAGGTCGTCCGCTCGCTCCTCCCCGACGACGGCGTGGCCTCGGCCGACGCCCTGGTGATGCTCGGTCCGAGCCACCTCTCGAGCGCGTTGCCGGCGACGATCCAGCAGGCGATCGATCGCCGGATCAAAAACCTCCCAGGGGAGCTGCGCGAGGTGCTCGCCGCCGCGTCGGTGCTCGGCCGGAGCTTTGACGCCCGTGATCTCGAGACGTTGGTCCGGGACGTCGACGAGCTCGACGAGGCGCTCGATCGTCTGATCGACGGCGGTCTCCTCGAGGAGGACCGACAGTCCCGCGGCGACAGGCTCTCCTTCGTCAGCGGCGTGGTCCGGGAGGTGCTCTACGCCCAGATCCCCCGGCGACGTCGACGGAGGCTCCACCGTCGCTTCGCCCAGCACCTGGAGAAGCGCTACGAGGGTCGTCTAGAGCGGGTCTACGCCCAGCTCCTCCACCACTTCGCCGAGGGGGACGTGCCGGAGCGCTCGGTCTTCTACGGCCTCGGCGCGGCGCGGCACTCCCTCGAGTCGTTTAGCCCGGACGAGGCGATCCGGGCGGGGCGGACCGCGCTCGAGTTCCTCGACGAGGATTGGGAGGGGGAGCCGAAGGCGGTCGCCGAGGTCCATGAGGTCCTCGCGCAGGCCTATCAGATGGCGGGTGATCTCGACTCGGCGCTGCGCGAGGCCGAGGCGGCGCTCGGCTGCTACGGGCGTCTAGAGCTCGCCGAGGCCGAGGTCGGCGGGCTCCTCTTCGCCGCGCGTACGGCTTGGCAGGCGCGGCGGACCGACGACACCCGACGATGGGTCGAGCTCGGCATCAGCGCGGCGAGGGCTGCGGGCGAGGCGAAGGCGCTCGGCCACCTCCTCGTCCTGGCGGGGACCCTCGCCGGTCTGCGCGGCGAGAATGAGCTGGCGGCGGACTTCCTCCGCGAGGCGGGCAGCCTCGATCGCAAGCCCCGCGAGGAGGGCCCGCCCCAGGTCTCCGGGGGGCAGCTCACGGTCGCCCTGGCGTCCCCCTCGGTCGCCTCGGAGCCGGCGGCCCTCCAGACCCAGGAGGACGCGGAGGTGCTCTCGAACGTCTTCGAGACCCTCCTGGTCACCGACGACGACGGTCACCTGTTGCCCTGCCTCGCCGAGCGCTGGGAGCCCGGCGAGGATGAGCGGTCCTTTCGCTTCACCCTCCGGGCCGACGTCAGGTTCCACGACGGCCAGCCGATGATGGTCGAGGACGTGATCGCCTCCTTTGAGCGGCTGATCCGGCTCCGGGCCGGCGCGCTCCCGCCGGCGGTCGCCGACGTCGCCGGGGTCGAAGAGTTCCTCGCCGGCGAGACGTCGGGGGTCGAGGGGATCCGGGCGATCGAGGCGCGGGTGCTCGAGATCCGGCTCAAGGCGCCGCTGCCGATCTACCCGGTGCTCCTGGCGACGCCGGCCGCCGCGATCGCGAGGATCAGCGACGCCGCCGCCTCGGACGGCAGCCTGGCTGCGGGGACAGGTCCATTTAGGCTCGCGAGCCTCGGCGTCCGCTCGACCCTGATCGAGCGCTTCGACGGCTACTGGGGGCAGCATCGGGTCTACCTCGACGCGATCGAGTTCCGCTTCGTCGAGACCTCGAAGGCGATGACCCAGGGGCTGCGCAACCGCGAGCTCGACATCATCCGGATCCTCAGCGCCGAGGATCTCGAGGAGGAGGTCGGCAGTCCCGGCTTCCTCGGCGCCTCGGTCGAGGGCCCGGTCAAGATGACCTACTTCGCCCTCTTCAACGGGCGAGGAGGGGCTCTTTGCCAGCAGCGGGTGGTCCGTCAAGTGCTCGCCCGGGTGGTCCCGGTGGAGGAGCTGGTCTGGCAGGAGCTCGGGCGATTCGCGGTGCCGGCTGCGGGCCTCATCCCCTCGGGGATCCTCGGCTACGACCCCGGCCGACGTCGGGCTCGCCTGAGCGTCGAAGAGGGCGTCGAGCTCCTCCGCGAGGCTGGGGTCGAGGAGGGGGCGACGCTCCGGGTGCTGGTCTTTCCGGTGCTCGTCGAGCGCTACGGAGCCTTCTTTGACGCCGTCTGTGAGCGTTGGGCGGCGCTCGGCCTGGAGATCGAGGTCCTCCGCCTCGACATGGGCACCTTCGTGGCCACCGGCGCGATCCCCGAGGGCGCCGACGTGGTCGTGCTCCGTTGGGGCGCCGACTACGACGACCCCGACGACTTCACCTATGGCCATTTCCACTCTGTGGGCGGCCGTTGGCGCGAGGTCTTCTCCTCCGACGAGGCCGACGTCCTGCTCGAGCGCGGGCGCAGCGAGGGCGAGCCGGCGAGCCGCGAGCGCTGGTACCGGGAGTTCGAGGAGCTGCTCGAGTGGGAAGGTGCTGCCCTGCCGCTCTTCCACGCGGTCGACTCGCGGATCGCGGGGCCTGAGGTGAGGGGCATGCGCCTGTGCGCCTCTCAGCCCTTCGTCAACTACTCGGAGCTGAGCAAGGAGGCGGTCCGCAGGCGACGCAGCGAGCCCCAGGCGATCGTCGTCCGGGTGCCGATGCGCGGCCTCGTCGAGACCCTCGACCCGATCCTGGGCGGCTACGCCGAGTGTCACGAGGCGCTCTCGCCGGTCTTCGAGTCCCTGACCCGGCGGGTCGGCGGGGCTCAGATCGTCCCCTGGCTGGCGGAGTCGGTCGAGTCGCGCGACGGCGGCAACACCTATCAGATCCGCCTGCGCCGCGACATCACCTTCCACGACGGAAGGCGGATGAGCGCCCGCGACGTCCGCTACTCCTTCGAGCGGATGCTCCAGCGCGCCGACGCGACCAGCCGCTGGCTCTACGCGTCGATCGTCGGCGCCCAGGAGATGTTGACCGGCGAGTCGACGATGCTGAGCGGCCTCCGGATCCACTCCGATCACGACCTGACGATCGAGCTTGTGCGGCCGCTGGTCTACTTCCCTGGGATGATCTCGCACAGCGTCTGCGCGATCATCCCGGAGGGCGCCGATCGACGGGGTGAGCGCTGGCTCGCGAAGCCCGCGGGGACCGGACCCTTTCGCGTCGTCCACTTCGAGCCCGGCCGTCGTCTGGAGCTCGAGCGGGCGCCGGGCTACTGGCGCCCAGGGTATCCGCGCTGTCGCTCGCTGGTCTTTCACTTCGGCACCTCGCCGACGGAGATCCGCAGCGGCTTCGAGGCGGGGCGCTACGCGATCGCCGGGGAGATGCTGCCGGAGGATATCGAGGCCCTGCGTCGCGATCCGACCTACGCCTCGGGCTACCGCGAGGCGCCCGCCTTCGCGACCTACTTCATCGCCTGCAACACCCGACGCGGCCCGCTGGCGGACGCCAACCTCCGGCGTCAGATCGCCGCGGCGATCGATCGTCCACGGCTCGCGCGGCAGACCCTCGGCCGCCTGGTCAAGCCTGCGCAGGGGCTGATCCCGCCGGGGCTCTTGGGCTACGAGGCGGAGCGCGGCGGGCTGGCGGCGCCCGTCGACACTCCGCAGGCGGGGAGCCGCGACATCGAGCTGGTCTGCCTGGTCCACTCCGTCTTCCTGACCGAGTACCGGGCCTACTACCGCCGCCTCTGCGACACCCTCGCCGTGCTCGGGATCCGCCTCAAGGTGATCGACGGGGTGCACAACCTCTACGACCAGCCGGAGCCGGAGAAGACGATCGACATGACGATCACGCGCTGGTACGGCGACTTCCCGGACGCGCACACCTTCTTCGGGCTCCTCCATACCCGCGAAGGGGTCTTCGGTCCCTTGGTCGGCAATGAGCGCTTCGACAAGCTGCTTGAGAAGGGTCAGGTCACGCCGGATCCCCAGCGGCGACACGCGATCTACCGCCAGCTCGAGGAGCAGATCGCCGAGGAGGCCTCGATCATCCCCCTCTTCCACCCCCAGAGCTATCGTTTCGCCCGCCCCGAGGTCGAGGGGCTCGAGGTCGGCCACGACGGCCCGGTCGTCGCCTACGAAGAGCTCGCGCTCCGCGGTGACGGCGATGTTTCGTAGGGTCGCGGAGCTCGTGTGACCGGCGGCAGAGTCGGCGTGAGCAGGCCTCTGGGCGAGGGTCGCAGCTGGTGTGACCGGGGCAGAGCCGGCGTGAGGCAGGCCCTGCGCTGTCGCATGTCGGCGCGGCGGACATCGCCTCGCCGCGGGGTCGCTCGCCGTCGGCGCTTCAGCGGGTCGCCGTAGATCAGGCGGACCGGCGGAGGGCTCGCGGAGAGGAGAACAATCGCGGGCCGGACGGGAGAGTCGTCGGAGGTCGGTCGAGGCCGGCCGCCGAGGTGGTGGGGCAAGACGACGAAGGGCGCCGCCGGTGCTCGACCGGCGACGCCCAAGGGTGATCCAGAGCCGGCTCTAGATCTTCTTCAGGCAGATGTCGCTGAGGATCGGCGACTCGTTGAGCTCCTCGTCCTCGATGAGGAGGCGAGCCTGAACCTCGGCATAGCGGCCGCCGACGAACTGGTCGATGACCTCGCCCTCGACCACGACCCAGGGCTCGTTGGCGAGGTCCGCCTCGGTGTTGGCGGCGCGCACCTGATAGGTGATGTAGGTGCCGGCCGGGATGTTGCCCTCCGGCTCCTGGTTGGTGAGCAGGGAGACCCACTCGGAGGTCTCATCCTCGCTGTCGTGGATCGCGTTCCACTCGCCCTTCTTGATCGAGATGTTCTGGGCGCCGAAGCCGGTGAAGTCTGAGTAGGTGTAGTTGCTCGGGCTCGAGCCGTTCTTGTGCTTGGTGCTGTACTCGATCGCGTTTCCGGGAGGGGCCCCCTCCTTGCCGGCCTCGATCCGGTACGCCGTGCTGTGGCTGATGACCCGCGGGTCGTTGTCATGACCGATGGCGATGCCGTAGGAGCCCGGCGCGGAGACCGTGCCGAGGACCGTGCCGTCGTTTTTGAACTTGTAGACGACGCCGTTGCGCGAGCCCCAGATCTGACCGTACTGGTCGACCGCGACCCCGTTCATGCTGCCGCCGATGTTGATCTGCTGGCAGGCGCCGCCCTGGTCGAAGTCGCAGCGGAGGAGGCCGGAGCCGCCGAAGATACCGATGCCGTTTTGGTCGACCGCGATCCCGTAGTTGCCGGGGGCGCTCATGGTCTTGATCTCGTTGTTGTTCGCGAGATCGACCCGCATCACCGGCTGACCGAGCGCCGAGGAGTAGAGGTAGCTGCCGCGGTGGACAAACCCGTACGGGGAGCTCGGCAGGGAGATCGTCTCGACGACCTCGGGCGGGTCCATCGTCAGGTCGATGCGGTACGCCTTCTTGTCGACGTAGGTGCCGACCCAAGCGTTGCCCTGGCCGTCGAGGGTCAGGGCGCGCGGGTAGGTGTTGACGTTGCCGACCGGGATCGTCCAGAGGAGGCACTCGTCAGTCTGGCCGAAGTACTCGGCCGGATCGTTGATGTCGATCAGGCCGTCGTCGTTGGCGTCGTTGCTCGTGTCGATCTTGCCGTTGTTGTTCCTGTCGACGCAGGAGCTGTTCTCGCCGCCGATCTTGGTCAGCGCACCCTGACCGCCGAAGGCGCGGTTGGCGATGTAGACGTCGCCCTCGAAGTCGACGATGACCCGCGAGGGATAGGCCTTGTTCGCGCCCTCAGCGCAGGTCGGGCAGTCCGAGAGGAGCGTCGTCGGGTAGCGGGCGAGCTGTTTGCCCGTCGGCGTGCCGATCTTGAGGGCCTTGCCCTCGGCGGTCTGGGCGATGAACATGTACGGCTTGGGCGCCGAGACGCCGTCCAGCGTGACCTGGAGCTGGTCGTTGTTCGGATCGTCGTGGTTGACGTTGTTGAGCGTGCCCGTGTCCCAGTCGGCGTCGACGGTCCACAGCTTGCCGTCTTCGCAGGGGGTCTCGACCCCGCCGGTGGTGTCGCCGGTCGTCGAGTCGGTGTCGCCGGTCGTCGAGTCGGTGACGCCGGTGGTGTCGCCGGTGGTGTCGCCGGTCGTCGAGTCCGTCTCGCCCGTCGTCGGGTTCGTGTCCGTCGGGTCCGTATCGGTGGCCGTGACGGTCGGATCGGTGGCCGTGACGGTCGGATCCTCGGTCGTGGCCATCGTCGCCGAGTTGCTCTCGCTCCCGGAGTTCGACGTCGTCGTGTCGGTCGCAGAGCCGCTCGCCGTCGTGGTCGCGGTCGCGCTCGAGTCCTCGGTCGTGCTCGAGTTCGACTCGCCCTCGCTGGCGGAGGCGACGGTGTCGTCGCCGCTGCAGGCGCTGGCTAGGGCGAGGACGCATCCGACAGCCCAAAGTTTTTGCATGTTCTTCCTCATCAACTCACCTCTTCCCGAAAAACGCAGGGGGATTCACCCCCCATGGAAAGAAGAGTCTACGGGGAAGCCCGCACTCTGACCAGATCGATTTTCGTCCTGTTCGCGCTCTCCGGCCCGTGAGGACAAAGAAAGCGGCTCGGCTCCTGGGGGGGGCTAGACCCCGAACGCTCCAATTTTGGGCTGCGCTTGAGGACATGTTACTAGGGCGCGGATTCGCCAGAGCAGGCCGGCCGGGGTGTCACTTTTTTCGCCCTGCCGACCTTGGGGCGGTCAACCTGCCCTAGGAGAAGGGTGACTCTCCCTCGGGCCTCAGGGGGCTTCGGCGCTGGTTGTCTCCGCCTCGCCCCCGTCGCCGTAGCGGTGGAGGAGCCAGGCGAGCGCGAGTCCGCCGACGACCTCGCCGAACCAGAGCGTGCATATACGAATGAGGAGCGTCGAGGCGACCGCGATCGCTTGGGTGACGCCGGTCGCGAGTCGGGCGACGAGAACGGCGAGGGAGCCCTCGGTCGCGCCGAGCCCCCCCGGCAAGAAGGATAGGGCGCCGATGATCGTCGTCGTCGACCAGAGGAAGACGGCGAGGGAGAGGGACGCGTCTGCGCCGGCGAAGCCCCGGAGGACCAGCCAATAGCCGACGCACTCGAGCCCCCAGCCGACGATGCTCAAGAGCGAGAGGAGAACCAGCGCGCGGAGCTGGAGGACTCTCGCGGAGGCGTCGACGAGCGCTTCTGCCTTGGCGGCGAGGCGGTCGACGCCGGGGAGGCGGGCGAGGAGGCGGAGGAGGCCGTGGCAGAGGCGAGGGGAGCCTAGGACGATGACCCCGGCGACGACCAGGAGGAGGGTGACGAGGATGACCGGGAGGTAGTCCTGGAACTCCTGGAACTCTGCGATCCCGACCAGGCTCAGGACGACGAGGGCGATCAGATCGGTGAGGCGGTCGGCGACGACGATCGGCGCGGTGCGGGTGAAGTCGACGCCGTCGCTCTGCTTGAGCAGGAGCGAGCGGAGGACCTCGCCGACCTTGCCGGGCGTCACCGACATCGACAGCCCCGCCAGGTAGATCAGGAGCGAACGGGCGCGGGTGAGCCCGGGGGCGTTGCCGGGGCCGGGCTCGCGGATCCCGAGCCAGCCGAGGCAGAGCTCCCATTTCCAGAACCGAAGGAGGTAATTGAGGCTCGAGAGGAGGAGCGCGAGGCCGACCGCCGACCAGCGAAAGTCGGCGAGCGCGGCCGCGGTCGCGTGGACGTCGACGTAGAGGATCGCGGCCAGGTAGATGAGCGCGCCGAGGACGACCCCGAGGAGAGCGCGGCGGAGGAGCCGGCTCATCGTCGGCGACCTCTGGCGGGCGTGGGGCGTGGGTCGGCCATGCGGCGGCGGAGCATACCGCTGTCCTCCGAGCGCGGCGAGCTGGTTGCCTTTTTCCCGGGTCTTGGCGACTCTCGCGGCGATGGAGAGCGCGTCTTCGCAGCACATATGGGTCGCTAGGGTCTGCGATCGCCAGGGGCGGTCATGGTCGGTTCGGACGACGACAGGGGGGGAAGTCCCTGGTCCCGACGCTCTTGTCGAGGCGATCCCCGACCCCTTCGCGGATCCCGCGGGTGACCCCTGGGAGCTCGTCCGCGGGGCGACGCCCCTGGATGAGGGGTACTGCGGGCGCCTCGACGGGGCGGAGCTCGAGGTCCCGCTGCGGCCGTCGAAGGTGTTCGGGGTCGGCCGCAATTATCGCGCCCACGCGGCGGAGCTGGGCAACGAGGTCCCGAGCTCGCCGCTCCTCTTCTTCAAGCCGCCGAGCTGCCTGGTCCCCTCGGGGGCGAGCGTCGAGCTACCGCGGGGCTATGAACGGATCGATCTCGAGGGGGAGCTCGTCGTCGTCATCGGTCGGCGGGCGCGGAAGGTCGCGGCGGTCGACGCATGGCAGCACATCGCCGGCTATGCCCTCGGCAACGACATCTCCTGCCGCGATCTCCAGCGCTCGGACAAGCAGTGGACCCGGGCGAAGGGGTTTGACGGCTTCGGGCCGATGAGCGCGCTCATCCACATGACGCCGCCGGGTTGGGAGCTGGATCCCGCCGCTTGCCGGGTGCGCTCGTTTCTCGACGACGCGCCCTGCCAGGACGGGTCCGCCCAGGCGATGATCTTCCCGATCCCAGCGCTCATCGCCGTGATCTCGGCGTGCATGACCCTCAACCCTGGGGACCTGATCTTCACCGGTACCCCCGAAGGGGTGACCCCGATCGCACCTGGCCAAGTGGTCAGGATCGCCGCCGCTGGCAGCTTCGCCCTGGCGCCGGTGCTCACCCCCTTGACCTGATCGTAACCCGAGGAGGAGCCGATGGCTGATGGAGTAGTGATCCCCTACGAGGCGATCGGCGGCGCAGAGGCGACGCAGCGCCTCTGTGATCGTTTTTATGACCTTATGGACAGCTTGCCCGAGGCCGCCGAGGTGCGAGCGCTGCACCCTCCGGACCTGAGGGGCTCCCGCGACAAGTTCGCCGACTTCCTCTCAGGCTGGCTCGGCGGTCCTCAGCTCTACATCGAGAAGTACGGTCATCCGCGGCTGCGCATGCGCCACATTCGCTTCCCGATAGGCGATCAGGTCCGCGACCAGTGGATGCTCTGCATGCGTCGGGCGCTGGCCGAGGTGGTCGACGACGTCGTCCTCCGCGAGGCGCTGGAGCGGGCCTTCTCCGGGGTCGCCGACCACATGCGCAACCAGCCGCGCTAGCGGTCTGCGACGACGCCCTGCGGGCCCTGCGAGGGCCCGCTATCAGGCTCAGCGACCACCGCCGGCCAAGGCCATGACGGTCACGGGCTTTGCCCTCAGCCGGTGATGAGGGCGACCAGCTCGGCCGACTGCGCCTCGGAGAGGGCGACCCGGGGCATTCCGCGGTAGAGGCTCGCCATGTCGCGGCGCGGCGGGTCGCTGTCGTGGGCCGCCTTCGGCGTGTCGAGGTCGTGTGGCGGTGCCGTGACGAACTTGGCGTCGAGGGCGATGCCCAGGCGCCCCTCACAGTTGCACGGGTTTTGCTGATCGACGTGGAAGCAGCGCGGCGTCAGGTAGTCCTCGATCCGCTTGCGCGCGCGGGTGAGTCGGACCCGGTAGGCGCTCTCCTTGATCTCGAGGAGGTCGGCCGCGTCAGCGGGTCCGTAGCCGAGGATGTCGGTGAGGAGGAACGAGAGGCGGACGCTCGGCGGCAGGCAGCCCATCACCGCTGTCAGGCAGGTCCGCTTGAGCTCCCAGAGGAGCACGTGGATGCGGCTCGGGTCGCCGTCGATGCCCGGAGCGTGGATGTCGATCGGGCGGGTGATGTCGCTGCGGAGAACGTTGTCGAGGATCTGAAAGGTCTGCTCCGCTCGGCGGCCGAGCTCCTTCTCCAAGCTACGTGCGACGAAGCCGAGGATGGCGTCGGCGGGGACCGGCGCCTCGAGGAACTCGTCGGCATGGTTGTTCGCCTTCTTGCTTACATGGGTGAGGAAGCGGAAGGCCTCCTCGCGGGCGCCACACATGTCGTAGACGAAGGCGTAGAGGCGGGGGAGCTCCGCGATGTAGAGTTGACGCAGGGTTGTCGGTCGAATCGCCATCGGAAATCGCGCCATGAGTAGCATCAACGCGGACGTTTGTCCGCTCTCTGTCGGCTTTTTCCGGCCCCAGGAGCGGTTCACGGGTGTCGGGGCTGTAGCATTGGTGACCGAGTTTTCCCGGTATCTCGTTGTACAGGCAAGGACGTGAGGTTCATTTCCTGGATTTCCGTCGTTTTCGGCCCCTCTCGGGGCCTCAGGCGGGGTCTCGTGGACAGTCTCGCGAAGGGCGTGCTAGGGGCGAATTGATGGTTCGATCTTCTACTGCCCTGTGCCCGTTTATTGGCGCGCTTGTCGGGGTGCTGGGCGGGCTCGGCGGGTGTGGGGGAGCGGGGGAGGCGACTGGGAGCGAGGGGACGATCGGCGCGAGCGCGTCGGCGAGCGATGCCGCGACAGACCCCACACAGGGGGCTAGCGCGGGAGATAGCGCCGGTATTGGCGGCGATCCGGAGTGTCCCTTTCGCGATCCCGGCGGTGACGAGGACAGCGATGGTGTCGCCAACGACGCGGACATCTGCCCTTGCGAGGAGGACGCCGAGCAGCGCGACTTTGACGCGGACGGTCGCGGAGACCTCTGCGACAACGCCCTGCTCTACACCATCACGGAGGGCCAGGCGCCGGCGAACCTTTTGAGGACCCTCGTCATCGCCTCGACGACGGTCGAGGTGCTCGGCCAGACGGTCGAGGCTGCCTGTGAATTCGAGATCCCGATGCTCGCGACCGGCGGCGAGGTGCTCGTCCGCCTCGGAGCGAGCGATCGCGCGGGTCTTTGGCTCGCTCGGCTCGACTTCGCGAACACCGGGGTCCGCGAATGCAACATCGCCGCCCTCGGCGTTGAGATCGTCCATCTGAAGGTCGAGCTCACGGACCTGATCATCGAGGGCGCTGAGCCCTACGCGGTCGGCTTTCCCTTCAGCCCTGAGGATCACGCCGCAGGACGCCTCGAGGGGGAGATCGACGGGCCGCAGCCGATCGCGATCTACGGCAACTTCGTCGTCCACGAGTCGGACAACGAGACGCTCTCGGCGCCGGGCACCACCGTGCTCTCCGGGATCCCGGGTGACTTCGCGCGGGGAGCGGTGACGGTGAGCGAGTCCGGCGAGCGCTTCTCCACCGACTGGTCGGATCCCGACTTTCTCGTCTTTGACCAGGTCGTCTCGGAGTCGGGCGTCCGCGTCCAGCTGGTCGGGATGGACGGTCTGCTCAAGCTCCGGCGCTAGCTCGCGACCCGCAGGGGAGCCTGCACCACGGCGCTCCAAGCGTGGACCGCCACACCTCGACAAGGAGTCGACATGAAGAGGACAATCAGAAGCGTGAAGCTCTTGACCGTGATCGGCCTAGGCCTGGCCGCCTTCGCCTGCGACGATCCAGGGGACGGAGGCGGCGGCGGCGGCAACCCCAACGACGGGCCGACCGCTCAGGAGTTGCTCGAGCTGACCCAGACCTGCGATCCGCTGCCGGGCGTCAGCAAGTTCAAGACCGACTACAACGTCTCCTCGACGATCCAGATCTGTCGCCTGAACGGCGCGATCTGGTGGCGGGCCGACGCCGACATCGACTGTGATGGCGGCAGCTCCTCCGAGTGCAAGGACGATCCCAACTACCAGTCGACGACCAGCGCCAAGGACTCGCAGGGCAATTTTGTAGACGCCTCCAAGGTCCCCTTCTTGGTCGTCCCCATGGCGGGCAATGGCTTTGATCCCAAGGCCTACGGGATCAAGACCGGGTGGTCGGCCTACGGGTCCGCCGGGGCGATGATCTACAACGGCAAGGTCGTCTACGGCCCCTACGCCGACGCCGGCCCCGCCGGGATTATCGGCGAGCTCTCGCAAGCGGCGGCCGCCAAGCTGGGGATCCCGACGAGCCCGATAAGCGGCGGTGTCAGCTCGGGCGTGACGTACATCGTCTTCACCGGCGACAACACCTACGTCGATCCGATCGAGAGCGCGTCGATGGCCAACTCGCTCGGCAAGTCGCTGGCGAATACGCTCCTCGAGAACAACTGAGCCGCGCAATCGAGCGTCCTCTCGACGCTCTGGCCCGCGGCGTCACTCTCGTAGAGCGGCGCCGTGACTCGTTTGAGCAGCCCTTGAGGTTCGGGCGGAGCTGTGATGCCCAGCGAGGGCAGGAGCGTGCAGGGCTCTCGCGAAGGCCTCCTGCGGGTCGCCCGGAGGCAGAGGGGGGAGGCCGACCGCGTCGGCTAGGAGGGCTCGTCGCGGGCGATCACCCAGGCGCAGACGATCCGCTCGCTCACAAGCGGCTCGTCGCCGATCATCGACGTGCCGACCAGGAGCTCGATCGATCCGTCGGTCGCGCGGACCTCGAGGGCGACGAGGATCGACCGCTGGTCGGCGAGGGCGTCGGCCAGCTCGCGGTGGGAGGTGAGGGGGCCGAGCTTGTCGGGGACCATCCGCAGGAGGCTCTGACCCCAGGGCCCGAGGAGCTCGGCGTAGACCTCGTCGAAGCTCGGGACGATCACGGACTGGTAGAGGAAGAGGGCGCGCAGGGCCTGGGTCGAGAGGATCCGGACCTCGTCGGCGGCGCTGTGGGCGAAGTGCTTGCGGAGGCGGCGGGCGAGCTCGCTGTCGAAGAGCTCCGCGGCGATCCGCGGCCGTGAGTGCTCCCGCCCGGCAGCCTCGGCTCGGCGCTCGTCGTGGCTGATCAGCGCCTCCAGCTTCATCAGCGCCTTGGCGATCCTGGCGTCGGTGGCGTGGTCCTTGGAGAGGAAGACGACGACGTCGGCCTCGGCGGCGTGGCCAAAGCCGCAGGGGAGGCTGACCAGGCGGCGCGACGAGGTGTAGTCGCCGACGGCGATCCGGATCCGGCCGAGGGGGGTGTCGGGATCGCGATGACGGTGGCCGTGGAGCGCACCGTCGCCGTCGACCGTGAAGACCCCGTGCCGCGGCGAGAGGAGGCCGTTGGCGACGAGGTTGGTCCGGGCGTCGAAGTCGTCGAGAGCGGCCAGGCGGGCCTCCTCGCTGTCGACGAGGACGAGGATCTCGGCCTTCGGTTCGGCGATGACGAGGGCCTCGATCAGGGAGACCGTCGCCGAGCGAAAGCCGCAGATCACGACTCGATGGAGCGGCGGTGTGAGGGCCCGGACGAGGGCCTGCGGCCGCGCTTGAGGGGATCCCGAAGCGGGGTCGCCGTCGCTCTCGTCGTCATCCTCGCTCTCGCTGCTCGACTCCGGGGGGGGCTTGCTCGGAGGTGGTGGCGGGGCCGGCTCTCGCAGTGTCTCGGCGAAGTCGCGGACCACCGCGAAGTTCGCGGCCAGGGCGACGAAGCCGCGGCAGCGGGCGGGCTCGGACGAGGGGGCGCCGTTGGGGTTGAGGCGGACCGAGACGTCGAGGTCCAGGGCTTGGCCGGCGCGGGGCTTGGTCAGCAGGCCGAGCGGGACCAGAGCCGGCTGCTGGCGGCTGCGCGCGAGCAGGTAGTCCATCGCCGCTCCTGGCTCGTCGGGGACAGGCGGGGCCTCGCAGCGGTAGGCGAGCCCGGGGACGTCGAAGTAGCAGGTGTAGAGCTCTGCGCCGCGGCTGCTGAGGAGCTGGGTGAGGAGGCGGGAGGAGGCCGGGCGGCGGATCGTCGAGGCCATCACCAGGGCGAGGAGACGCTCGCTGGGGACGATGAAGGCGCGCGACTCGGAGCCGGCGATCGCCGTCCGAGCGGCCGGGATCGCGCTCTCGTCGAGGATCTCGGCGATCAGGAGCTGGGGCCGCTCACGGGCCCTTCGCGGCTTGTCGCGCTCGACCAGGGTGAGCAGGGTCTGCAGGGTCTCGGCGTCGGGATCTTCGGACTCGAGGTTGGCGAGGAGCATCACCCGCTGCGCCCGCTGCATGTCGGTGCGCTTTAGCAGCGCCTCGTCGTCGGCGGTCCACGGTCGGTAGACGACGTGGGAGAACTCGGAGTTGCGGAGGAAGTCCGGCGGGTCGTGGGTGTGGCCGACGATCAGGTAGGGGCGGCCGCGGACGCCCCGCTTGGTGTTGCGCAGAAGCTGACGCAGCCACTCGCGGGAGAGCCGGCCCTCGGGGACGAGCTTGGTGTAGTAGCGGGTGATCTCGTCGAGGAGGCGGCGGGTCGAGGGGGTGATGTTGACGATCACCGTGTGCCCGCGCAGGCCGGGCTCGCGGAGGTTGCTCAGCTCCATCAGCTCGCGGACGACGTCGGTGCCGAGGCCGATCAGGAACGAGATCAGGAAGAGCCCGAAGACCGTCAGGGCCAGGCTGACCGACATCGCCGTGACCTCGATAGGCCCGGAGATCATGTTGCCGGGGTCTTGGATCTGGCGAAACGCCCACCACAGGAGGGTGATGAAGTGGCGATCGTCGCGGCTGAGCTCGCCGTCGTTGTTGAAGTCGACCGCGCTTTGCGACTGCTCGGCGACGTTCTCGATGACGACCGCCCCGGTAAAGGAGAGGGCGAGAACAAAGACGCCCATGAGGACGACCTGCCGCGCCCGCTCGCGGCGGGCGAGGACCACCCAGATGTCGCGGGCCAGCGGCGCCCAGTAGCCGATCAGCAGGAGCATCCGCGTCAGGCGGAAGATCCTGAGGAAGCGGTTGGTGTCGTCGCCCCCGTCGGGGAGCGGCAGGAAGGAGAGGAGCGCGAGGAGATCCAGGAGGAGGAGGGCGACGCTGCCGAGCGGCGGCCAGCGCCAGCTCCTAGCGCCAGGGGGCCCCTCCTCCGCCGGTTCGTCATCGGGCTCGGCGCGGAAGATCAGAAACCCGCGAAAGAGGAACTCGAGGCTGAAGACCAGGAGAAAGAGCGCGTCAAAGTCGTCGACCCAGCCGTAGGGGAGGAGGCTGACGATGATGCACGCGCTCAGGAAGAGGCGGATCTCAAAGCGAGCCAGCAGGGACTGCAGGGTCTCGGCGAGCGACGCGAGCTGCGGCAGAGCCACGGGGGCGGATGATAGTGCGTAGAGGCGGGGCCTGGGAAGCGCTAGAGAGCGCCATTTGCCAGGGCCCTTGCGCCGATGTAGAGCCCCTGGGATGGCTCTACTCTTCTGTCATGGTCTCGAGAGCGGGCCTGTAGGGGCGAAGTCTGTGGCCCTCCGGGGGGCGGGTTTTGAGGTGATCGCCCCGGACTGTCGCGGCCAGGGGTTGGGCGCGCGGGTCCGCGTGATCGCGGCTGCGATCGCCGAGGCGGAGGTGCCCCCGCTCATCGTCGGCTCGAGCTTCGGCGGGATAGCCGGGCTTTTGGCGTCGCGAATCGCGGCGGATCGGGGGGTCGTCGTCCCCGGCCTGGTCCTTCTCGCGCCTGCGCTTCACTTGCCGTCTGCGCTCTTCCCGAGGGAGTTGAGCGCCCGGCCGCTCACACCGCCGGCGCCGACCGTCCTCGTCCACGGGCGGGCCGACGCTGTGATCCCGATCGACATCTCGCGCCGCTTCGCCGCGGAGCACGGGGTTGTGCTCCATGAAGTGGAGGACGATCATCGTCTCGGCGCTTCGCTCGAGCTCATCGTCTCGGTGGTCCGTCAGGCGAGCATTTCGACGCCGGCGTGTTGAGCGGGAGGACCGGAGACTCCCGCGGCGCAGACGGGGTCTCGAACCCCCCGGGCTGCGGTCCGCCAGCGGCTTGTCTGCGGTGGTGTTGCCTGTCTATGCTCAACGTATGGTTGGTGGATCCCGTGGTCTCGTGTGTCTTGTCGTCTCCTGCATGCTCGGCGGTTTTGGGGGGAGCGGCTGTACGCTCGGCTCCGACGATGGCGAGAGCGAGACTGACGGGAGCTCGACCGGTGGTGTGAGCGTCAGCGAGTCGGCCAGCGACGGCTCGAACGGGGGCTCGAACGGGGGCAGCGAGAGCGACTCCGGGGGCAGCGAGAGCGACACCGGGGGCAGCGCGACCGCGGGCACGACCGACGCCACGGGGAGCAGCGGTGGGACCACGGACGATGGGAGCAGCTCTGACGGCAGCTCATCCGCCGGGAGCACCAGCACTGGCGGTTTGGGCGGGTACTGCGAGGCTGCCGACGACTGGATGGGCGCCTGGTCGACGCTCGAGGATGAGGTCCTGGCGCTCGTCAACCAACGGCGCGCCGAGGGGGCGAACTGTGGGGGCCAGGGGAGCTTCGGCCCGACCGGGCCGCTGACGATGGATCCGCAGCTCCGCTGCGCAGCTCGCCTCCACTCCAAGGACATGGTCGATCGGGACTACTTCGATCACACCAACCCCGACGGCGAGTCGCCCTGGGATCGGATGGAGAAGACTGGCTACGGCGGCTACAGCAACGCCGGTGAGAACATCGCCGCCGGCTCTGCCACCGCCGCGGGGGTCATCGATCAGTGGATGGGCAGCGACGGGCACTGTAGCAACATCATGAGCCCAGACTTTGACGATATCGGGGTCGGCTACTATCCCGGCGGCGAATATGGTCACGTCTGGACCCAGGTCTTCGCCAAGAAGTGAGCTGGCCCCGGCGCCCCGGCGCCCCCGCCACGACACGACACGGCGCGGCGATGACGTCCTCGTGGCTCGCGGCCGTGTCGTGACGGCGCGAGGGCGGTGAGGCGAGGGGTCCTCTCGTCGGCGGCCGAGCGTGTCGAGAGCGTGCGAGGTCGTGGTGAGTGGGAGATCGACCATCTCAGACCTGTGACCGAGCTGGACCCACAGAGGAGGTCCGTCGCGAGATGGGATCAAGGGGGGGACGATGACCCCCGCGCTGCGGTCGCTGGCGCTCTTGTCTGCGGCGAGAGGGTCTGCTTATGCTGCGCTCATGAGCCGCCAGATCCGTTGTCCCCAATCGTCGCTCCTCTCGCTCGCGCTGGTCGGGCTCGGGGCGAGCGGATGCTACGTCGGCGCCGAGCAAGGGGAGACCTACGGGAGCTCGACCACGGGTCTGAGCAGCGTGAGCGACGGCGCCGCGACAGACGGCAGCGGCGGCAGCGACGGCAGCGACGGCGCCGCGACAGACGGCAGCGAGAGCGGAGATGGGACCGGTGGGGTCAGCGCGACCGCGGGTTCGACCGGGAGCACCTCCGGCGACGGGACGACCGGCGACGGGACGGGCGCGTCGGCCACGGATGGTGCGTCGAGCGGCGGGACGACAGGTGGGGCGACAGGCGACGCGAGCACCTCGACCACAGGCATGAGCACCGGCTCCTCCTCTGGATCGACCGGAGGCACCAGCACCAGCACTGGCGGCATGGGCGAGTACTGCGACGCTGACGACGACTGGATGGGCTCCTGGTCGACGCTCGAAGAGCAGGTCCTGACGATCGTCAACGAGAAGCGCTCGCAGGGGGCGAATTGCGGGGGCGAGGGGAGCTTTGGCCCCACCGGACCGCTGATGATGGATCCCCAGCTCCGCTGCGCCGCTCGTCTCCACTCCCAGGACATGGTCGATCGGGACTTCTTCGCGCATACCAACCCCGATGGCGAGTCGCCCTGGGACCGGATCGAGAAGACCGGCTACGGTGGCTACCAGACCGCCGGTGAGAACATCGCCGCTGGTTCTGGCACCGCCGCGGGGGTCGTCGACCAGTGGATGAACAGCGATGGCCACTGCGCCAACATCATGAAGCCGGCGTTTAATGAGCTCGGGGTCGGCTACTATCCCGGCGGCGACTACGGTCACGTCTGGACCCAGGTCTTCACCAAGAAGTGAGCCTGGCTCGAGGGCCTCTACAGCGATCGCTCTTCGAGGGAGGCCTCGGCGTTCGGCTCCAGAGCGGGGAGATCATCGACCTCACAGACGCTGAGATCGGGGTCAGGGGTTCATGATGCCCGCCGACCCGGACATGTAGAGCACGCCGTCCGACTTGGGGCGCTCCCAATTCCGCCACACTCCCTGCTTGAAGAACAATTTCGCCGGCTCGATGCCGTCGGTGATAAGCCTCGCCTCGTAGAAATTCAACCGCGGATACTTGAAGCCGAGGATCTTGGTCTCGCTGCCGCGGGTCCCCTTGTACGAGCCAAAGGTGACCGAGGTCAGCATCATCTCCGGGGTCGGGTCTACGTCCGCCGTGGTCAGGTAGAGGGTGTAGCGGTTGGCAGTGTCGCTAAACTCCACGTCCATCGGCATCAGCCATCGGTCATCCCAGCCCGGCTGGAGGTTGTAGCTCTGTGACCACCCGCCGCCCGTCCAGTAGCGGTGGCTGATCCGGACCCGGGACGTGCCGTTGTAGTTGGAGTGGAAGATGTGCGGCTTGCCCTGACGGTCGACGTCGAGGACCACCTGATGGCTCCGGAAGGCCTGCTCCCCCTCCGAGAAGAAGACCATCTTGTGCTTCGAATTCTCCATCTCGCTCTGCGTCACGGTCCGCCCGAGGCTCTTGCCGGTCGGCGCGTGCACGTTCCTCGTCTGTAGGTTGAGATAGGCGTAGTAGAATTTGTCGTAGTAACAGTTGTGGAAGCGAGTCAGCTTGAAGGTCATGTGCAACCGGTCGGCGCCGGGGTCGTACTTGATCGCGTCGAGGTAGACCGTATCCCAAGTGTCGCCCTTCTCCGGATCGAACAATTTCTGCGGCGCCGACCAGCTCTTCCCGTCGTCGACCGAGCCGATGAGCATCCAGGTCTCGTAGATGTCGAACGCGTTGGCGACGCAGGGATCGCCGACAGGATCGTTTGCGATCTGCGAGTCGCGCCACAGCACCCATAGCTTGCCCTGCTTGCCCTTGAACACCTTGACGTAGGTCGCGCGGCCGAGCGACGCGTGGCTCCCGAGGGACTTCGCAGTCCACGTCGATCGCTTGGTCGGGCTCATCTGGTCGGTCCTGGGCGCCGAGACCCAGTGCTTGAGCGGGTGGCCGTGCCCGCTGAAGAAGACGTGCACGCGATGGTCGTCGTCGAGCAGGAGCTCTGGATAGGTGTGACCGTCGGCCAAGGTCCCCGAGTCGGGCTTTCCCGGCGTCTGAAAGAGCGGGTTGTCGGCCACCCTGAGGTTGCTCGACCACGTGCTCGTCGAATGATCATAAAATTTCAGCGTCGGGTGCGAATAGCAGATGGCGGAGGAGCTGTAGCTATCACAGCCCGCGTAGACGAAGAAGGTCCGGTTCGAGTAGCTGTCGTAGATCCCCTCCACGCTGCCGTTGCCGCTGTGGCGCGCGTGCATCGCGACCGTGCCCTTCACGACCGGCTTCACGGCCTTGTTCGGGTAGCTCTGGATCGGGGTCGGCGGCGCTGGCGTGCGAGCGTAGCCGTCGAAGTAGTCGAGCGACGCGGGGAAGTGCGTGCTTCGTGGCGCGAGCACGGCGTATGTCCCCTTCTTGGCCACCTTGGCCGTGCCGTTCTTCACGGCGCCGAGGATCCAGTACCGGACCATCCCGTTGCGTCGGTCCTGATACAGCACGTCTGCCCGGCCGTCGCCGTTGAAGTCCCGCGCGCCCAAGACCCGGAACCTGTCGACGTTCAGCTTGGCCGCGAAGAAGCCAGAGCCGCCCGGCTTGATCGCGGTGCCCGCATTGTTGATAAGCCAGTAGGCCAACCTCCCGGTCGACTTCTGGTGAAAGAGGAGGTCGCTGCGCCCGTCCTTGTTCATGTCGCCGATGCCGACCACTCGCCAGTCGCGATACGGAGGCTTCTCGAACGTTCCGCTCTTGGCCAGCTTGACCCCGCCTGCGCCATCGCTCTTTAGGTGCCAGTAGACGACGCCGCCCGTCGCCTTGTTGCGAAAGAGCAGGTCGGACACGCCGTCGCCGTTGAAGTCCCCGGCGCCGACGAGATCGTATGCATTGTAGGGGACGTTGGCGATCGTCCCCGTCTTCTGGATCGTGCTGCTGGGGCTGATCGTCCAGTAGATGATCCCGCCCGCGTTGGTCCCGCTCGTGTTTGTCCGATGGAACATGAGGTCGCTGCGCCCGTCACCGTTGAAGTCGCCTATCGCCGCTAGATCGTGGATCGCGGGGTCGATCGCCGGCAGGTTGGTGTCGAGCTCCATGCTGCGGTCGTGGGTGTAATTGTCCGCATTGACGCGCCAAAAGCCCAGCTTCCTCGGGGTCCCAGGGAGCCCCTCGCGCCACAGCAGATCCGCCCTGCCGTCGCCGTCGAAGTCGCCGGCGCCGAGGATCTGATGAGCCGGGCTCGTCCTCCCGCCGAGCGAGTCCGACGAGGTCCCCCGAAGACCGTCGGCGGACACCGTGGTCAGGCGAACGATCCCGCTCTTGGGGTTCTGATAGAGCAGGTCCTCCCGGCCATCCCCGTCAATGTCGAAGGGCGTGTGATCATGGGCGACCGCGCCCGAGGGCACGCCCAACATGACCGCCAGCATGGCGACGACGTAGATCGCTCGGGACAGAGTACGCTCGTGAGCTCGCATTGTGGCGATTAGCCTCTCATCGGCTGCGCTGGCCTGCGAGCGCAGCTTCATCGTTCGATGCTCGTGGTCTGCGCACCGTTTTCGGAGGAGCGGACGACGATGGGCCAAATCACGCGTCCTCAGGCCCTTTGGGGTCATGGTCGAGCGCCGCTCTTGGGGCCCTCCAAGGTCGCTCGTGCAACCCCGTGCGAGGGCGTTGAGCGTCTTCTCGGCCCGTCGGCGAGGGCTCGGTCTCAAGCACCTACCGACAATGCTCTCACACTGCGATTCGGTGCAGGAGGCGAGGGATCCGACGAGCGGGGCGGGGCGCTCGAGGGACTCACCACGGGCGGCTACGGCAGCGGAGCGCCGAGGGCCCAGCCGCCGTCGCAGCGGACGAGAGGCATGCGCCCCTGCTCGGTCTCCCCGTCGCGCACAAGCTCGTAGTCGAACCAGTCGCCGTCGCCCTCGGTGAGCTCGATCTGGAGGGGCTCGCCGCGGAGCCCCGAGAGGATCCATTCCGCGGTCAGGGCGTCGAAGGCGAGGGCCTCAAAGGCGAACGCGGGGGCGAGCGCTTCGTAGGTCGTGAGGATCGCTTCGGGGTCGCCCTTGCGCGCGGCTTCGCCGAGCTCCCTTAGGCCTGCACGGACTCCGTCGATCAGGGTCTCGCGGGCGACCCCGCAGGGGCGCTCGACGATCGTCCGCTCGCCGCCGAGGAGCGCCTCCAGCTCCCGGCGACCGTCGCTCTGGCTGAGGGTGACGACCTCACCTATCGGCAGCCAGCGCATCCCCTGCCGGCGAAAGGCGACCGCGAGCACGGCGTCCCCGGCGAGCGCGTCGTCGCGGAAGGCGGGCCAGACGATCGTCGCCTGCCGGTCCTTGCGGCTGACGCGGGCGACGATCGCCACGTCCGTCCCCGGGAAGCGCGCGGCGATGGTCTCGCGCGGCACTTCGGGCAGCTCCGAAGTGCGGGGCGTCGACGGAGGTCGCGACGCCCGCACGGTCGGCTCGGACCGGGCCTTGGCCTCGGCCTCGGCCTTGTCGCGGCCGCAGCCGCCGAACAAGAGCCCCGTCGAGACCACGAGGGGGGCGAGGCGAGCGAGGACAGAGCGGCGCGGCATCGGGTTGCCCCGGTCGTAGCAGGGATCTCCGCGCGTGTACAATCGCGGCGATGATGCGAGGATTCGGGGCGACACGTCGAGCGCTAGCGGGGCCACTTCGGACCGGGGTCATCGGAGCTGCGGTGAGCTGCCTTTTCGCCTGCGGGGGCTCTGTGGCGATGAGCGCGAGCGCGAGCGCGAGCGGCGAGACGACGACGGGGGCGACGGGGGCGACGGTGACCGGAGCTGTGACGGAGACGGGCGCCGGCGCGACGACCGAGGGGGTCGCGGGCTGGTCCTCGAGCCTCGAGGTCGGGACCGAGCACGGCGCGTTCCTCAGCGTCTGGGGCCCGTCGCCGACGGAGGTCTACGCTGTCGGCGGCCAGCTAGCCGCGGGCGGGAGCCGGGGGATGATCTTTCGCTGGGACGGAGAGGGCTGGGATGAGGAGGTGCTCCCCGCCGACACGCCGAGCCTCAACTGGGTCACCGGGGCCGGCGGTGACGTCTGGGCGGTCGGCTACGAGGGCGCTGCGCTGCGCCTCGAAGGGGGGTCGTGGGTCCGCCACCCGAGCCCGACCGAGTCGATGCTCTGGGGGGCCTGGGGCGCCGGAGAGGACGAAGTCTGGGCGGTCGGGGGCGACGGCGTCAAGGACGAGCCCTTGCTCCTCCGCTGGGGCGGAGAGGGCTGGGAGAGCGTCGTCCTGCCGGCGCTGGACGAGGGCTCCCACGGCCTCTTCAAAGTCTGGGGGAGCGCCGCTGACGACGTGATGATCGTCGGCGATCGAGGGGTCACGCTCCGCTACGACGGCGCCCTGTGGAGCGCTCTCGACACCGGCTCGATCGTCGATCTGATCAGCGTCTGGGGCCCCGGTGACGGGACGATGCTCTCGGTCGGCGGTCGTGCGAACGGTCGCCTCGCCCGCTGGGACGGCGCGACCTGGAGCGGCGAGACCCTGTCGATCCCCGGCCTCAACGGCGTCTGGGTCGACAGCGGCGGGGCGGCGACCCTCGTCGGCTGGCAGGGGACGATCTACAGCCTCGCCGCTGGCAGCCTCGCGCCGGTCCCGGAGGAGAGCGGCACCTCGCTCCTCCTCCACGCGGTCCACGGCTTTGAGGGGGGGCCGCGCTTCGCCGTCGGCGGCACGCTCCAGGCGGCGCCTCCCTTTGTCGGGCTGGTGCTCGTCGACGACGGCTCGTAGGGTCCGTGACGATCGCGGAGATCCCGAGGTCGAGTCGATAACGCAGGGCGAGAGGCCGTACTCTCGACATCAGCAACCGATCGTCACCGCGACGCATCGGCGCGGGCTCAAACGAACAAGGGCAACTGTGCGGGGCGACCGAGGATGACTCGCAGCAGCCGTCCGCTTTGTGCCGCCCCGCTGGACCTCAAGTCTCCGTGAGACTGCCTGAGGGTCCCCACACGGCGCGAGCGAGGGTCCAATCGACGCCGCTCCCGCCCCCGTCAGCGTAGGGCTCGGCGGCGCCCCCGGTGCTCTCGCGGCACTCAACTCGGATCGTCGGCTCTCCTTCCGGGCTGAAGGTGATCGAGACACGGGCGTACCCCTCGCCGTAGACCGACCAAATACGACGACCGTCGTCATCATCCGCAGGGACGAGCACCTTGTCGGCGCTAGTCTTGACGAGGAGCGGGGAGGAGGTGAGCTCGATGAGCGCCGGAGAGCCCTCTGCCCCTCCGTATGCACATAGCTCGCTCGAGTGAATGTCCCCCGAGAGGATGAGTATACGACCGTCGATCTCGAGGAGACCCGGGGGGCCGTCGTCAAACCCGTCCAAGAGGCTGCTGCGCTCCTCGGGCGCGTCATGAACGAAGCTCTCGAACCTGCCACGGTCAGGGATCACCTGCGTCGCGCTCACGAGGATCTTCACCTTGGCGTCGCTCTCATTCATCTTCTCTAGCAGGGCGCGCGCTTGCTCATCTCCGAGGACCTGAGCATTGCCGCCCGCCTTGCGATTGAAGCGGCCATCCGGGACGAACACGTGCACATTCCCCCAGCGAAAGCTGTTCTCGATCGAGTCGTCAGCTCCGGCCCTGTCGTAGAGGTTGGGCCACAACATCCGGAAGACCTCCGCCGCGTGAGCCCTCTGCTCCGAGTCCATGCTGCCGCTCTCCGCCGTTGAGTCGTTGAAGCCGAAGTCGTGGTCATCCCAGGTAGACACGGCTGGCACCGCCTTGAGCACGGCGGCGGCGGCGGGATCGGTGACGACCTCGAGGATCTTCATCCGCCCGCCGCGCTTCGAGCAGGAGCTCGATCTTTGCCGCGACGTCTTCGAGCTCCATCGGATCCGCGACCCGGGGCGCTCTGTCTCGCGGATCGAGGTCGACGCTGCGGTCGAGGGCGTGAGCTTGCCGCCGATGCTCCTCCTGCCGGCGGTCGAGAACGCGATCAAGCGCGGTCCCGCGGCGGGGCATGTCGGCGAGGTTGATCACCATCCGCAACCTGGGGCGCTTCGCCGGGCGTCGCCCTGGCGGCGAAGGTGTGTCGATGATCGAGCGCCGCCTCGCGCTCGCCGACGACGGCGCCGCCTCGCTGCGGATCGAGGCTGCGGACGAGGCTACGGTCGTGACGATCGCGGTCCGTTGGAGGTCGCCTAGGCGAAGGCTCGGCAGAGGCCTCGGTCTCTGGGGAGGTCTGGGTCTCTGTGGAGGTCTGGGTCTCTGTGGAGGTCTGGGTCTCGGTCTCTGGGGAGGTCTGGGTCTCTGTGGGGGTCTGGGTCTCTGTGGAGGTCTGGGGCAGATCGCCCGTCAGGCGGCGCGGCGCCTGAGACGACGCCTCGGGATCACCTGATCGAGGCGCGGGTCCTGCAGCTGCGCCCCACCCAGCTGGTCGCCGACGGAGTCCGGGGTCCATCCTCGCGGTCCTGGGTAGCGGGTCCCTTTCGCTACTAGATGTCCGGATGATGATATGGTCGGAGCATGGCCTATCGGAACGACAGTGCGGCTCTGCGGGCGCGCATCGAAGATCTGGACAGGGAGGCAGCAGCCCTCCGTGAGCAGCTCGGACAGCTGTCAGTGCAGCTCGCTGGCGTCTCCAAGGAGATGAGCGCTCTCCGGCAGAGGCGCGGGGTGGAGGTGACGAGACGCGTCTGGTGGGCGGCCGGAGCTGTGCTCGCTGCCGTCGCCATCACCCTCGGCGTCACCTACGAGGCCGTCAGCGACGCAGAAGACCGCTCTTGGAGGGCGGAGGACCAGGCCTCCCAAGCCCAGAGTCAAGCGATCAACGCGCATAATCTCGCGAGCGGTGCTTACGACCAGGCTCGACAGGCGCTCGCCTTGGCCGGAGGACCCCCAATCGCTGGCCAACCGTCACCCCCGAAGTTCGAACCCGTGGTGCGTGCCGGCCGCGTCGAGTCGGTGACCGGCAACGCGCCGGTGAGCGAGGCTGACGTGTGCACGGTGACCGTGGTCTCTCGTTATGGGGGGAACGACCTGAACTGCCAGATCGACATTCGCTGCGGCGAACAAACGATCTACGGCTCGCGGAACATGGGGTACCTGATCTGCAACATCGAAGATGGGCGACCGACCTTTGGCCGGGATCACGATCCAACGCTGGTCGGAGGTGATCCCCAGCTGGAGCTCGATCTGGCTCGAGACAGGGTCGTGGTGAGCGACACCGAGCCGGATTTCAGCGTCACGATCGTTCTATCGCGGGCGGAGTGACATCTCTAGAGCTTCGAGCCCAGAGCGAAAGACGTTCTGTCTGGGAAGTCGGGCGAGAGTTGGAGTCGCGGGGCCCCCAGGCTCGGTCCAGGAGCTGTCCTTCGAGAGGTGTTGTGCGTGGGCTCTCCGCGGTCCACCGAACGCTGGGGCCACAGCTATCCCAACGGCAACTCCTGGAGCGGCCGCGAGAGTCTGTGTGGTTTTTGTGGAATCTGCGAGCGAGTCGGTGGGGGCTCACGCGTCGTCGAACTCTGCCAGGAGTGTGGTCGCAGCCACGGCGGGCTCGAAGTGGGCCTCGCGGACCGCGAGGTAGCGCGGATCGCCGAACAAGCGCTCACGGGCGGCGCGATCGGGGAACGCGATCATGAACACCCGGTTGATACTCGGT
>Ga0316189_10000437_pt1 | contig 41281 bp, 34 predicted proteins | sample LowCovwburrow_MG_FD_204930 | JGI IMG/M metagenome (GOLD analysis project Ga0316189, IMG submission 204930) | Coastal sediment microbial communities from Maine, United States - Lowes Cove worm burrow | ecosystem: Environmental > Aquatic > Marine > Coastal > Sediment | place: USA: Maine... | reverse complement strand
ACCGTCGATCCCACGCTGGCCAACAGCGCGGTCGCCGGCTCGCCCCGGCCGTCACACGGCGGGAGGCCGTCGTGGGGGGAGTGCATCAGGGCGATGTGTCTGCGGCAAAACGGCAGGATCCCACGAACGTCCAGCTCATCCAGGACGCGATCCCGAAGTGTGGTGATGTCCGTGCCCGCCGCGGCGATATGGGTGATGGAGACCTGGCGTATCCCGTCCTTCGATCCCTGACCCAGGCGAACGTAGGTTGTCCCGATGCCGTGCGCGTCGGACTCGGGGGACACCGAAAACGGTGTGACGCCGTCTGTCGACACCGCGGGAATGGCCAGCACCATCCCGGTCAGGGCAGGGGAAAGCCCGCGTTCGTCGATCTCCAGGTGCAGGACATAGCGAAACGCAACCGTCTCGATCGCCGCCAGTGCCATGGCCATCGCCTTGGGCACCAGCTGCGGTGCCAGCACCCCATCAGCCAGCCGCCGCGGGTCCGTGGCGATGATCATATGCTCGCAGCCGTAGCGATCGCGCTTGCCCAGGAGGCTCACGCCAGCCACACGGCCGCGCTTGAGCTGCAGCTCCGCGACGCGCAGGTCGGGCTTGACCTCACCCGAGTGCAGCTCCACCCGCTGCAGCAGCGCACTGCGGACGTAGGTCATCCCGTCGGGGGTGTCGTGCGGCCCTCGTGCCCAGAGGCCGGCCAGACGCAGACTCGCCGCCTTACCGAGCTGCGCGGGGGTGAGATTCACAAGCCACGGCTCGGCAGCGCGGGCGGCCCGGCGCAGGGGGTGATCGCCCGCGAGCGGCTCGAGCTCATCAACATCGGGGCCGGGTAGCTGACCCGACACGCGCGTCAAGAACCGACGGGTCCGAAACCCATCGGCGACAAGCGCGTGCTCGGTGGAGAGCAGCTCATCCAAGACCGCATCGGTCGCCTCCCCCCAGCGGCGGCGGAGTGACCACGCCTCTTGGGTCGGATCTTTGGGCCACTCGCGTGCGACCTCCGCGGACCAGTTTGCTGCAGCCGGCGTAAGGTCAAGCCGCTGCTCGGGCAAGACGAGGTGGACCAGCGAGTCCAACGGGGTGTCGCGACGCCGAATCTGCTGCCACAGACCGAGCTCGCTGAACACGCGCTCGACGGGTGGGGTGCCCAAGTGAACAACCGGCGCAGTATCCAGCGCGAGCGAGCGTCCGCCGAGCGGATAGCGGCCGTCGGCCGGACCGTGCGGCACAACCAACACGCGCTTGCCTCGCCGAGCGACCAACGCGGCCGCCACCAACCCGGCAATGTCGCTGCCCAGGACGATGAGGTCGTAGTGGTTGGTGGTCGATCCCATGGCTCGCAGGGGACGGCGGTGAGGGGTTAGGGCGCCAGGTGGACTTGTGCGTCGCCGCGGCGGGCGACGACGGTGCCGAGCTTGGTTGGGGTCAGCCCGACGGCGGCGACGGCAGCTTCCATGTCAGCGACGCCGTCAGGGTCGACAACGAGGAGCATCCCGACCCCGCAGTTGAACGTCCGCAGCATTTCGTCGCGGGTGACGCCGATGTCGGAGATGGCTTGCAAGATCGGCGGCGCGGAGACGTCGCCGAGGTCGAGCTCCATCGCAAGCGTGTCGGGCAGGGCGCGCGGCGGATTCTCGATGAGCCCTCCGCCCGTGATGTGCGCGGCGGCATGCAGGGCGCCGACACTCCGTGCGGCGGCCAGGTGCGGCACGTAAATCGTGGTGGGAACGAGCAGCGCGTCGCCCACGGAAACTGTGGGATCGGTCGGCAGCGGGTCGGTGAACGCCAGCCCCCCAAACGCCTCCGACAGCAGTGCCTTGCGCGCGAGGCTGTAGCCGTTGCTGTGCAGCCCGGACGAGCCCAGGCCGAGCACGACATCGCCTTCGCGCACCCGCGCGGGGCCCAGGGTCTCGTCGCGCTCGACCACGCCGACCGCGAACGCGGCGAGGTCGTAGTGTCCGGGCGCGTACATCCCCGGTAGCTCTGCGGTCTCGCCCCCGAGCAGCGCCGCCGACGATTGCACGCAGCCCTCGGCGATGCCGGAGACGATCGACTCGATCGTGGCCGGGTCGACCTTCGCGCACGCGACGTAGTCCAAGACGAACATCGGGTCCGCGCCCGTCACGACGAGATCGTTCACGTTCATCGCGACGAGATCGATTCCCACCGTGTCGTGCCGATCCATCGCGATCGCGACGAGCAGTTTTGTGCCCACGCCGTCCGCGCACGAGACAAGGACTGGGTTCTTCTTGCCCGACGGCAGCGCGAACATCCCGGCGAACCCGCCGAGGTCGCCCAGTTGCTCGGGACGTTTCGTGCGTGAGACGAGGCGTGCAATCCGCTTCACGGCCTCGTTGCCAGCGTCGATATCCACACCCGCATCGCTATAGGCGAGGCCCGTACTCGGCTTTGTGCCTTTGGGGAGCGAGGAACCACGCGAGGGATCAGCCGGGTCGGCCATGGTCGACGGCGTATCACGTTTGCAGTAGAACCCGGGACGGCTTTTCCGCAATGGCGTGGTGGCGACGTAAGAAGACGGCTTTCGAGCAAGGGGACGGTAAGGCGAAAGTCTCTGTTCCCAAGGGCTTGTGGTCCAAGTGTGAGTCCTGCGGTGAGATCACGTACACCGACGAGCTCATTGACAACCTGCGCGTATGTCCGGTTTGCGGACATCACGACCCCATGCCGACGCTCGAGCGAATCCGTTCGATCGTCGACGAGGGCACGTGGGAGGTGCTGGACGCCGACCTCCGGTCGGGCGACCCCCTGGGGTTTGTGGATTCCAAGCCCTACACGGAGCGGCTCGACAAGGCCCTACGCACCGCGGGGCTGAACGAAGCGTTTGTGGGCGGACTGGGAGACCTCGACGGTATCCCGTGCTCCATCGGCTTCTTCGCGTTCGAGTTCATGGGCGGCTCCATGGGATCGGTGGCGGGCGAGAAGGTGACTCGCGTGTTCGAGCGCGCGGTCGAGCTCAACCGCCCAGCTATCGTCATGTCGGCGTCGGGCGGCGCGCGGATGCAGGAGGGGGTTTTGTCCCTCATGCAGATGGCGAAGACTTCGGCAGCTCGAGCGCGCCTCCGTGCGGCCAAGCTCCCGTACATCTCCGTCGTGCTTCACCCGACGACGGGTGGGGTGGCAGCGAGCTTCGCCATGCTGGGCGACGTCATCGTTGCCGAGCCCGGCGCGCTGGTCGGTTTTGCCGGACCGCGGGTGGTGCAGCAGACGATCGGACAAGAGCTGCCCAAGGGATTCCAGCGCTCCGAGTTTCTGCTCGAGCACGGGATCATCGACCGGATCATCCGGCGCCTGGAGCTCAAGGAGCAGCTGGCGTTGATGCTGCGGCTGCTCATGGGCCAGCCCAATCCAGAGCGTCCCGACGCTCCGGCCCCCGAGGCGTGAGTCCTCCGCGGCGCCCCGACTGGGACGGGCTCTTTGCCCGCCGCACGCTTGGGATCCGCCTTGGATTGGAGGTGGTGCAGGGGGTGTACGACGCCCTCGGCCGGCCCGCGCAGGTCCCTGCGGTGCACATCGTGGGCACCAACGGCAAGGGATCGACGGCTGCGATGGTCGCCCATGCGCTCGCTCGCCCCGCGGCCCGGGTTGGCCTGTACACCAGTCCGCACCTGCATCGCGTCACCGAACGCGTGGTGGTCAACGGGGAGCCGGTCGCCGAATCGGTCCTGTGGGATGCCGTGCGCTCGGTGGACGCCGCCGAGCTGCGAGCACCGCAGTCCCGCCGGCTGTCGTTCTTCGAGGTGCTCACGCTGGCCGCGATGGTCGTGTTTGAGCAAGCCGGCGCCACCGAGCTGGTGGCCGAAGCAGGCCTGGGCGGGCGGCTCGACGCGACCCGAGTGGTGAATCCTGCCGTGGTCGCGGTGACATCGATCAGCCGCGACCACACCGCGTGGCTCGGCGAGGACCTCGAGTCCATCGCGGGCGAGAAAGCGGGCGTCTTCGCGGCGGGCGTTCCTGTGGTCAGCGCGCCGCAAGTGCCCGTTGTCGCCGCGGTCCTGCGACGCGCGGCGGAGCGGGTGGGGTGCTCGATCCGGTTTGCCGAGCCGCTGCCCGTGGCACCCGCGGGGTTGGTCGGGTCCCATCAATGCCAAAACGGCGGCGTTGCGCTCGCCGTGCTGCGGCGGCTGGCGGCTCTGTCCGGGCGTGGCACACCCACCGCACACGACCTGGACGGCGTGCGCTGGGTGGGCCGGTTGGAGACGCTCGCCGCCGGACCGGGCCGCGTCACGCTGGACGCGGCGCACAATGAAGATGCGTGCTGCGCGCTTGCGCGGGCCATCGAGGGGGTTCCTTCGCTGAGGCCCACACGCATCGTGGCGGGATGCCAGGCGGACAAAGACAGCGCGTTGATGCGTGAGGCACTGGGCGCGATAGGGGTTCCTATCGACTGGGTCGAGCTGGATGGACTCGACGACGACGACCCCGCGCCATGGCAAACGGTTCGGTCAGCCACGCAAAAGGGGGAGCACGTGCTGGTCTGCGGGTCCCACCTGCTCGTCGCAGCCATCCGGGTGCGGGTTCTGGCACAGGGCACACCCGTGCAGCAGGGCGCCCACGAGCTACGCGCTGATCCGTCCGACCCGCGCTAGGCGCATTCCCGCCACCCAGATCGACGTCCCAGTTTTGGCGGGCCTGTGCGGCGCCCGGTATAGTGGGTCCGATGCCTCGCCCGCGCAGCTTCCGTTCGATTCCCGCCGTTACGTTGGCGTTGGCGTGGATTCCCACCTTCGCGACTGCCGCTGGCGCGTGCCTGGTGGTGACGTCGGTGACCGAGGCGCATGCCGCCCCACCGAAGGAGGAAGGGTTCGACACAGTGAGGCCGCGCACCGCGAGCCCACCGCCGAAGAGCACCGCTCCGAAGACGTCACCCGCGCCTCCGCGCACGCCACCGCCCAGTGGTTCCTCGCCCCAGCCGCCGGCCGGACCGTTGGATGAGCCGGGCGGCACGATCGACGCCCCGCCGCAGGATCTCTCCGGGACATGGGGCTACTCGCGGTCACGGCCGCGCTCTCAGAACCGGAGTCCGCGGTATCGCCGAGGCACCTCGACCACGGGAGCGTGGGCAGCACCCAACCCGATAGGCTTTTACTCGGGCGTCTCGGTTGCCGGCAACCACGTCCCGCCGCGGCCGCCGCGTCAGTTTGGAAGCAAGCCCGTGATGCTGACCTGGGCAGGCTTCGAGCGCGCCCACGAAGGGTCTCGGGTCTTCCTCGAGCTGAACGCCGAGGCTGACTACAGCGTCGACAGCAGCGGTCTGGCGATCGTCATCCGGCTTCGCAACACCAAGGTCAACGTGCGCAACAACCTGCGGGCGCTCGACCTGCGGTACTTCAAGACCCCGGTTCGCTCCGTCAAGGTACGACGGCGAGGCAGGGACACCGTCGCGCGCATCGTGCTCAAGCACGCCGCGGAGCCGAGCATCAGCATTGTGGACGGCAAAGAGGGCTACAAGCTTCTGGTCGTGCAGTTCAGCGATGAGATGGCAAGGCCCGAACGCACGGACCCCACCGAGAAGCGCAACGGCGCCGTTAAGGTGCAGCCGCTGCCCGCGTCTTCGGGGAGCTAGACGCTCCACCATCACGGGAGCGGCGTCCGCAGGACTCCGACGGGCCTCCGTGGACGAAGGCTACTTGCGGAACACGCCGAGGGTGATCGCGACGCAAGCGACGGCCGCGCCGAGCACGGGGGCGCCCAGAAGCGGACCGCTGACGGCGGCGGTCAGGGCGAGCAGCGCCCAGCGTCGACGGAGCACGCGCCCGATGCGGTTGTGGCGCGCCAGCCCCTGCATGACCACGGCAAGCTGCGCCTCAGAGTCTTCGTCCAGTGGCGTGGCCTGGTGCCTGGCGGGCAGGTAGGCGTGGTTGCTCCACAGCAGGCGGGTCGCGATTTGGTGGAGCCGCGAGAGCTCGGTGCCAGGGGTGGCTGTGTTGTCCATCAGGACGGGCAGCGCCAGCGTACGGATGCGCGGGTCGTACAGGCGGGCGCGACTCAGCGCGGTGACGGCCTCGGCCAGGAATCCGCGTGCCTGCTCGGCGCGTTGCATCTTGTCGCCGTGGCTGGTGTCGCTGGTGTTGCCCAGGGTCAACAGCGTCATCGCGAGCGCATCCGCGGCGAGCGTTCGGTGCTCCGCCCCAACGCTGGCCCCATCGGTGTCCGCCCCCTCGCGATACGCGCCTTTGGCCGTAAGCAAGAACGCGGGCATGGGATAGGGAAGCGCAGACATCATCGAAGGACCTAGAAAATGTAGGTGACCGATAGGGGGGGTGCCAGGCCGAGCTTGGGCTGGGCACAACTCTGACGGTCCCGTTGCGGTGCCTATTCGCCTCGGAATCACGGACTGCTTGCCGTCCGCGCGCGGACGCGTTTCGACCAACTATTTTCGAGCTCGCCCGACAACGATGTGACCGAATCGGGCCGGAGTTCAGCTGCGGCTCTGGCGGAATGTGGGGAGTGCGCGCGCGCCGTCGCCTTAGCGGGTTCGGGCGAGCGTTTTGGCCTCGCTCCACCACGCTTCGAGCTGCTCGAGACCCGCCGCATTGGGGTCGACGCCCCCCTCATCGCACCGCTGCAGCACGTGGGCGAAGCGCCGACGGAACTTCCGGGTGGCCTGCTGCAGTGCGTCCTCGGGATCGATCGACATCTTCCCCGCCACGCGACACAGCACGAAGAGGAGATCCCCCAGCTCCTCCCGCATCGCCTCCGTGTCTCCCGCCTCTGTGGCCTCTGCGAGCTCGACCCGCTCCTCTTCGAACTTGTCCAAGGCCCCTTGCAGGTCCGGCCAGTCGAAGCCCAGCGCAGCGGCCTTGTCCTGCACGCGGCTGGCCGAAACCAGCGCTGGCAGTGCGCGCGGGATCCCGACGAACGGGTCGAGCTTGGCATCGGCGTCTGCCCCCGCCTCGGCTCGTTCGGCGCGCTTGATCGCCTCCCATTGCTGCATCACGGCGTCGGGCGTGGAAGGGGTCACCGTGTCTTGCCCAGGCGTGGCGAAGACATGGGGGTGGCGACGGATCATTTTCGTGCGGATCGAGTCCACGACGTCGTTGAGATCAAACGTGCCCTCGCGCTGCCTGAGTGCAGACTGGAACACGATCTGGAAGAGCAAGTCACCCAGCTCGCCGCGGTGGGCGGTCGGGTCGTCCATGGCCTCAAGGACTTCGTACGCTTCCTCCAGCAGGTAGGGGCGCAGAGAGTCCAGCGTCTGCGCTTGGTCCCACGGGCACCCGTCGGGAGCCAGCAGCCGGTCCATGAGGTCGACCAGACCCGCGAGGCCCGGCCGGAGCCCGTGTGCATCGGCGACGGGGGCCGCCGCATCGGGTGCCGAGCTTGCGGTCTCGGTGCGATCTGACATGGTCGGCTTCCGTGGTAAGCTCATCGTGCTCTGCGGCGTGCAAATACCACACGCTAGCCAAGGCGGGCTGTCCGTCCAGCACTGACCCAAACCTTTGGTGGTTCCGCCTTGTCTTCTCCTACCAAGCTGACCTTCGACGAACGTAATCCCCTCCAGCTTGTGCTTGAGGCGGTTTCCGGCAAGAGCGGCGCGCCAGGCCTCCTGGAGCGCGAGACGAACACCCGCGTCCACGTTCGGGGCAACGAGCTGACGATCGATGGCCCCGAGGCCAAGCTCGTGGAGCGCCTCGTACGGCAGATGTACTCCATGGCCCTCTCCGGTCGACCCGTCGATCCCAACGACGTGTCACGCGCGTTGGAGGTGCTCCGAATGGACACCGACGCCCAGCTGCGCGAGGTCTTCGAGGACGTGCTCATCGAGCGTGGATCCGACGGCAAGCCCGTCATGCCGCGCAGCCTGACGCAGAAGCGGTACGTCACCTACCTGCGGACGCACGCGCTCACGTTTGGCGTGGGCCCGGCCGGTACGGGCAAGACGTTCCTCGCCGTGATGATGGCGGCGCGTTCCTTGATCGACGGCAACGTCCGCCGGATCATCTTGTCGCGTCCCGCTATCGAGGCGGGCGAGAAGCTGGGGTTCTTGCCGGGCACGCTCGAGGACAAGATCGGGCCGTACCTGCGGCCGCTGTACGACGCGCTTTATGCAGTGTTTCCTGCGGACAAGGTCGAGCGCATGACCGAGCAGCAGGTCATCGAGATCGCACCGCTGGCGTACATGCGCGGCCGGACGCTCGAGGATGCCTTTGTCATCCTCGACGAGGCGCAGAACACCACGCCAGAGCAGATGAAGATGTTCTTGACCCGCCTGGGTCGCGGCACTCGGGCGGTGGTCACAGGCGACCCCAGCCAAAAAGACTTGCCGGGCGGGCAGCGCAGCGGCTTGTCCCATGCACTGCGGGTGCTTCAGGGCGTCGATGGCATCGCCGTGTGCGAGTTCACCGACAAGGACGTGATGCGTCACCCGCTCGTCCAGGCGATCATCCAGGCCTACGATCGGGACACCAAACGGCGTGACAAGCGCACGTCCAAGGCCGAGTCCACGCCCGAGACGGGGTCGGAGGGGGCCCGCGCTGAACCCGCAGGCTCAGCCGACACCGCGCCTGGCGACTGACGCGTTCGGCGGCAACAAAGCGCATCGCGTCCGGGCGCCGCCCTGCGGCCTCGCGGCCCAGGCCTGCACCTGCGCGTTCACCGACGTCTTGCGCCCAACGATCGCGGGCGTTACTCCCGAAAGCGCTCCCATGGCGTATCGGTCGAGATCCCAACCGTCCAAAGACGATTCTGCGCATGTCACGCCGGATGGCCCGCGGCGCGACACGGTCTTGGAGGTGCTCGAGCGCGAGCTGGCGCGGTCCATGGAGGGATTCCGAATCCCCGGCAGCCCGCGCCCGTACTACATGCACTACGCGCTTCGGCGCACGCATGCGCTGCGGTTGCGGGCGCTGTACGGCTCGCTCGCTCGCTCCCGAGAGACCCGACACTCCGTGGTCCACTGCGATCTTCGCGTTGGCAACCATCGCTTCGACAACGTGTTGGACGCGGGCCTGGACCAACACGCAGAAGATCGAGAGTCGGCCGACTGGGTGGACGCACCCGACGACCTCAACTTGGCCGCGCTCCAGGTTGGCCTGTGGAAGCTGTCGCAGGTCAAGTTCGACGAGGCGCTGTCGGACTACTACGACCACAAAAAGGCGATGGTCTCGGAGTTCCTGCGCGACGAGACGGACGCGTTCACCCGCGAGCCCACGATCGACCATCGCGAGCCGCTCAGCAACCGGCCCTTTCCACGGCTGGTGTGGGAGACAAACCTGCGGGAGCTGTCTCGCAGGTTCTTGGATCACCCCAAAGTCCATGACCCCATCGTGGTGATCAACGCCGAGCGCGTGCACCGATGGATGGTCACCAGCGAAGGGACGCGGGTGGTCACCGAAGACGTGTACATCGAAGTGTCTTTGTCGGGCTGGGTTCTGACCGAGGATGGCGTCTATACCGAAGCGTCCCGCGAGCTGTACCTGCGGTCGCTCGATGAGATGCCCGACCGGGCCGCGCTCGAGGCGATGCTCGACAAGCTCTTGGAGGAGCTCGAGGCCCTGCGCGGTGCCGACACGCCCGGGGCGTTCATCGGGCCCGCACTGCTGTCGGGCCAGGCCGCCAGCACGCTCTTTCACGAGGCGCTGGGCCATCGGCTCGAGGGCGATCGGCTGGTCGCCCGTGACGAGACCCGCACGTTCGCCCACAAGGTTGGTGAGCGAGTCCTGCCCCAGGGCATCGACGTGTACGACGACCCCACACTGGAGCAGTTCGATGGCAAGTCGGTCTGGGGCTCCTACCGGGTGGACGACCAAGGGGTCCCCGCGCAGCGGGCCACGCTCATCGAGGATGGAATCCTGCGGGGGTTCCTGCACGGCCGCACGCCGACGCCGCTGTCGACCGCGAGCAACGGCCATGGTCGACACGATGGTCTGGAGATGCCGATGTCTCGGATGGCGAACTTTGTTGTCGAGGCGCGGGCGGCCGATGCACTCTCGCGTGAGGCCCTCGAAGCCAAGCTGCTCGAGGTCGCGCGCGCCCAGGGGTGCTCCGAGGCGATGATCATTGAGCGGATCCAGGGCGGCGAGACGTCCACCCAGGCCTACGACTTTCAGGTCTTCAAGGGCGAGCCGGCCGAGGTCTATCGCGTGGACGTTGCGACGGGGGTCAAGACACGGGTGCGCGATGTCGAGCTCATCGGCACGCCGCTGGCGGCCCTGCAGCGCATCGTCGCATTTGGTGCCGACAGTCAGGCCGACCGCGGTTACTGCTTCGCAGAGAGTGGGTCGATCCCCGTCAGCGGCATCGCCCCCGCGCTGCTCCTGTCGGAGCTCGAGATGCAGCAGAGCAGCACAACCGGCTACCACGAGCCCCTGCTGCCCCCTCCGTTTTGCGATGACGGCACCCGCGGCCGCACACCCGGCCGCAAGCGCGGGCGCCGTCGGCCCAAGGAGTAGGCGGGCGTTCGAGGCCGTGGAACCCGCGGGACGCAGCTTTTTGAGATCGTTCCGAACGAAATGCGGGGGTGGGGCATACCTTGGGCGTGCTCGCCGATGAGGAGCTGCTGACGGCGGTCCGCGCGGGCGACGTCCGGGCGTTTGATGCGCTGTACCAGCGTTACGAGCGTCGGCTGTTCGGGTACATCAAACGCAGCGTTGGCGACCTGCAGGTCGCCGAGGATCTGTTCCAGGACGTCTTCTTCAAGGTCGTGGCCGACGCCAGCTTCGACCCCGAACGCGGCAGGTTTGGCGCGTGGCTGTTCACTGTCGCCCGCAACCGCTGCCAGCAGCATCAGCGGCAGCTGGCCCAGCGCGGGGCCAAGGATCATCTCGTCGACACGACGCCTGCGCCCGCGGCGGACCCGGAGGAGGCGGTGGGTCGACAGCGGCAGGTCGAGGCGGCGATGGCTGGCCTGACCGAGCCGCAACGCCAGCTCCTACTGCTCAAGCAGGTCGGACAACTGACGTATCGCGAGATTGCCCTCGCGTTGGGTGTCGCCGAAGGCACCATCAAATCCCGTCTGCACGACGCCACCCATGCGCTTCGGCGCCGGTTGGCCGACCACGGAGGAACCCCATGACCACACAGACATCCCCCCTTGGCTGCGACGACTGCACCGCTTGCCTCATCGACCATGTGTTCGGGGAGCTGGATGGCTCCCCGGGTGGCGACGCGGCTGCTGTCTCGGCCCATCTTGCGCAGTGCAGCGCGTGTGCGCTGGAGTTTTGCCGCTTGCGCGCCGACCTGTCGGGGCTCGCCGACGCGGTTGCACAAGCGCCGCAGCCCTATGTCGCCGCGCGGCTTCGCGAGCGTGTCCAGGCCGAGTTTGCCCCGCCTTGGTGGCGGGCGGCCCTCGCCTCACTGCGTCGCCCCATTCCCGCCTACGGCGCGCTTGCAGCCGCAGCCCTGCCGCTTGCGGCCTGGGCAGTCATGCATACGGCCGAGTCCAGCTCGCCCCAATCGCACAAGGCAGACGCGGCGACGCGCCCCGTGCTGATCGAGCAGTACGACGCCTCCACCGTGCTGCGTGTTGACCCCACGATTCTCTAACCGAAGGCAGGTCCGTCCGAATGTCACCCATCAAGTTCCGTCCCGTTCCGTCCGCTCTCCTGCTGTCGTTTGCCGCTCTTGTCGGGCTCGGGTGCGTGTCCGAAGACCGCGAGGCACTCGAGCCCACGGATGCCCCGCGCGTGCACGCCGACGCGCCGCCACAAAACGACGCCCTCGCACGAAGCGGCGCCGCGGAGCGCGAGCCCCACGCCAAGCCCCACCACGAGTCCGACCCGGTTCCGCGCGCCATGCCGGGCGCCCGCGCAGCGTTTGACGAGGTCCTGGCCTTGGTCGAGGCGCACTACGTCGATGGTCCACTGACCGAAGACGAGCTGTGGACGGCCGCGATGGACGGCGTGATGGACCGACTCGTGTCGCACCACGGTCACGCGGTCAACGTGTTGATGCGCCCCGAGGACCTGAAAGAACTCCAGATCGGAATGGAGGGAAAGCTCGTCGGCATTGGCGTGATGATCGAGACGGTTGCCGATGTTGTGGTCGTGCGCGGGTTGGTGCCCGACGGTCCGGCACAAGCCGCAGGCCTGGAACCCGGCGACCGGATCTTGGGGGTGGATGGTCAGCGGCTGCGAGGCAAGTCGCTCCGCGCTGTCGTGGACCTCATTCGGGGGGAGGCGGATTCGTCCGTGGAGCTGTTTGTGCAACGTGACACCGAAGAGTGGAACGTCTCGCTGACGCGCAGCGCCATTGCGTACTCCAACGTCGAGTCGCGCATGCTCGGCGACGACCTCGGCTATGTCCGGATCGGTGGGTTCTCCAAGGAGACAGCCGCCGACCTGGATGCCGCACTCGGGACCCTGTCCGAGGCCGGCATGGCGCAGCTCGTGCTCGACCTGCGAGGGTGCCCGGGCGGGATCTTGGCGGGGTCGATCGATGTGGCCGATGCGTTCTTGCCGCCCGACAAACTGGTGGTCACCGTTCAGGTGCCCGGAGAGGCGGACGAGGCCAAGATGACCACGACCGACGACGCCTGGGAGGCCCTCCCCATGGTGGTGCTGGCCGACGAAAAGACGGCGTCGAGCGCCGAGATCTTGGCCGCCGCGCTGTCGCACCATGAGCGCGCGCGCATCGTCGGCCAAACCACATTTGGCAAGGACACGATCGAGAGCATCCACGAACTCGGGGAGGGGTGGGGACTGAAGCTCTCCGTCGGGCGGTTTGAAACCGCAGGCGGGGCCGAGCTGCATGGCGCGGGCGGCCTCAGGCCCCACCTGTCCATCCCGGCGGCGGCGGGTGTGTCCCGGGTGGCGCTCGGCGAGGTCGACGCCGATACCGACGAGCAGCTGCGGGGGGCGGTACAGCTGCTCGACGGGCTGTAGGCCTGCCCTCGGGAGGGCGGCCGTCGTATAACTGCCGCTCCGAATGCCAGAAGAGGGCAAATTGACCGCGTTTGTGGATGCGAGGCGCTGGCTGACCAAACACCTGCGCCACGAAGAAGGGCTGTCGATCGAGGTCGGGCCCGATGCGGCGAGCGTCGTGGTCTCTGGAGACAGGACGACGGTCGCTGTGGTCGAAGCCGGTGGCGTGCTGCCGGAGACGTACGACGTCCTCGTCGTCATGGGCTCGGTCGCCCAGCTCGCAGAGGCTGCCGACCGTCTGGCCGACGACCAGATGAATCGCGTGCAGCTCGTTCCGCTGCCGTGCCCTCCGATCCTGCTCAATCAGGCTCTGCACTCCGCGCTCGCGGCCGCCGAGACCCTGGCTCGGGCACGCATGGCCGACCAGCTGCTCGATATCGGGGTGGCGCTCAACGCTGAGCGAGACCCGGTCAAGGTGCTCGAGCTCATCTTGCTTCACGCACGCGAGATCACGGGCGCGGACGCTGGCTCGATTTACCTGCTCGAGCAAGACAACACGCTGCGCTTTCGGATCGCACACAACGACTCGGTCGATGCGCCGCTGGAGCAGTTCACGATGCCGGTCTCACCGTCGTCCATCGTGGGCGCCGCAGTGATCAACAAGACCACGCTGCGGATCCGTGATCTGTACGATCCTTCCGGTTCGATCGCCGTCGGTCGGCACTTCACCCACGACCGCAGCTTCGACACCCGCTTCGGCTACCAGACCCGTTCCATGATCACGACGCCGATGATCTCCCCGGACGGAAAAGTCCTGGCGGTCATCCAGCTGATCAACGCCAAGAACGGCCACGGGCCCCTCCACGGCCCGATCTCGTTTCAAACGCGGGTACGGGCGTTCTCCGCCGAGGACGAGCGGCTCTGCACGTCGTTGGCATCGCAGGCCGCGGTCGCGTTGGAATCGGCGCGGCTGCATGCCGAGATTCAAGATCTGTTCGAAGGATTTGTGCGGGCGTCGGTGCACGCCATCGAGCAGCGGGATCCAACCACGAGCGGACACAGCCAGCGGGTCGCGGACCTCACCGTCGCGCTGGCCCGGACCGCCGATGGCGCTTCGGACGAGCGGTTTGGTCCCGTCAAGTTCACGCGCGACGAACTCACGGAGATCGAATACGCCGGCCTGCTGCACGATTTTGGGAAGGTGGGCGTGCGAGAAGAGGTCCTGGTCAAGGCCAAGAAGCTCTACCCGCATCAACTGGAGATGGTCCGGGGCCGCTTTGGCCACGCCCGGACAACCCTGCAGCTTGAGCTCATGACCGCTCGCCTCGAGGCGCTGCGCGAGGGGAAGTCCGTCGAAGCCACGGAGCTTCAGATCAACGCTCGGATCGCGGAGTTCGACGATATGCTCAAGGTCATCTTGGCGGCGAACGAGCCCTCGTTGCTCGCGACCGAGGCCTCCGAGAAGCTTCGGGGCGTCGCCGAAGCCGAGTACTTGGATGACTTCGGTGAGTCACAGCGCTTGCTGCACAAGGACGAGCTCGATGCGCTTTTGATCGCGCGCGGCACCCTGACGACAGCGGAGCGGCTCGAGATTCAAAGCCACGTCACCCACACGTACAACTTCCTGGTCCGCATCCCGTGGGGCCACACGCTGCGACGGATCCCCGAGATCGCGGGCAAACACCACGAGTACCTGGACGGCAGCGGGTATCCGGAGGCGATGCCTTCCACCGCGATCCCGCTCCAGGCACGCATGATGACCGTTGCCGATATCTTCGATGCGCTGACCGCATCAGACCGCCCGTACAAAAAGGCCGTCCCCATTCCAAAGGCGCTCGCCATCCTGGGCTCGGAGGTCAAGAACGGAAAGGTCGACTCCGAGGTCTTCGACCTGTTTGTCGGCGCCAAGGTTTGGGAGTCCGCGCTTGGTGTCGCCTAGGTTCGGCGGCGACGCGCGTCGAGCGCTGACGCGGCAGTCTCGTCGTCTTCGGGCCTGGGTCGGTTGCGACATCGAGTTGTGGCTCGTCGACGACACGTCGATGACCGAGCTGTGCGAGGCCCACTTGGGGAAGAGGAAGACGACCGACGTGCTGTCGTTCTCCCCCGATGCGCCACTGCCCGGATTGCACGACCCCGCGTCGGGACAGATCGCCATCAACCTGGATGCCCTGGTCCGTCAGGCACCAGGGGTCGATGAGCGGTCGCGGCTCGCCGAGGCCAGCTCGCTGCTGATTCATGGAGCGGCCCATCTGGCTGGGCACGATCACGCAACCCGGACCGAGGCGCGGGCGATGCTTCGGCTCGAGGTGCGCCTGGCTCGGCGTCTGGGCGCCACGTGGCTGCCGCGTCCCTACGGGCGCCTGCTGTGAGCGCCTCGGCAGTGCTGCGCCCGACGGCTCGCTGCACGGAGCAGCATTCGGCGTCACCGCGGGCGTGGTCCCAGCCAGCCCGCATCGGGCCGGGCTTGCTCCACCGGGCGTGCGGCGAATATAAGGGCACTGCGTGCAGCTGACGGGCATGGGATTGTGGTGGGTCGTCGCGGTGACGACGGCACCGTCGAGCCCTGCGCCCGCCGAGCCGGCCCCCGCCGCATCGGCGGATCGTGCCGAGCAGCCTGGGAAGATCGTGTTGGGTCCCGCCGCACGAGGGCGGGCCGTCATCGTGAGCGAGGCGGGCGAGGTCGTCGCCCACGTGACGCTGGTCCCCGGCCGCACGACAACGGTCGGCGTGCCTGCGGGCCACTACCGTATCGAGTCGGAGGGTCGACGGGTCGCGGAGGTCGAGGTCGGTGCTGGTGAGACGATCGACTTGGCCCGTCCGCCCGTGCTCGCGGCGCCGCTGCCACCGCCCCGCGTCGACTCGGTATCGTCGTCGGTATCGTCGTCGGTATCGTCGTCGGTATCGTCGTCGCCAGTCCCCGCCACCACGCGCCCTCGCTCGCTCGCGAAGGCGAACAACTGGAAGCGTGTCGTGGCACCACTGCTGTCCGCGGTGCTCCCGGGCGGGGGGCAAGTCGTGACGGCACGGCCAGGGCGAGGCATGGCGTTCTTCGCGGGCACCGTCGGCATGACGTTGGGCGCCGCAAGACTCTGGCTCTCGGGCGACCCGACCGAGGGCGCCACGCGAGGCGACGAGGGCGCAAGTCAGGCCCAGGAGGCGGTCCGCCTCGGCGGATTCATCGCGCTCAGCGGTGCCGCGGCGCTCATGTATGTGGGGCAGATCCTCGACGCGTATGGCGGCGCCGTCGGCAAGGTGGGGGATGGCGTGGTGCCGCACAAAAACCACGTCGTTGCGTTCGAACTCCAACGCAGCGCGACGGTCGGCCTGGCCCCAAGTCAGCCGCAGTACGGACAGCTTCCCGACTACTCCCTTGCCGTGATGGGGCAGGTCGCGCCGCGGGTCACGGTCGGCGCATCCGATCTTTCGATCAAGCGCGAGCCGGATCGCGGAGGCGTGCTTGTGCAGGGCGGCTTGCGTTCGATGTACCGCTTTTACGCGCGTCGTCGCCTATGGCTGTCCGCGGGCGGCGGGTTGGTCGTGCAAGGCACGAGCGCGCGCCGCCAGGTGGCCGCAGTCGATCCGGCGGACATCGCCAATGCACCCGACGAAGGTCATTTTGGCGCATTTGGCTACGCTGCGTTCGACACACGGATTTTTGTGCTCGACCGTTGGGCGTTGTTTGTCGTGCCCAGGGTGAGCTTGCCGTTCACCGCCCGACGCTTCGGCCGCGATCGCACGGTGCCAGCACTGGCCACCACATTCGAGCTCGCGCTCGGGGGAGCGGTGCACTTTTGAGACGGGCGACATCCGTGGCCGCCTGCGCGGCACTCAGCATCTCGGCCTGTGTGCTCGGCTTTCGCGGCAAGGCTGCGTTCACGGCCGACCACGACCTGAGCGGCGTCGAAGAGGTGGAGATCACCTTGCCGGACACGCCCATCGATATCCTGGGTTGCACCGCGGTCGAAGACGACCCGGAGGCCTGCCCCGAGCTGCTGTCGTACCGCGGGGTGTGGTCCTCGCTGGGTGGCACCTCCAACAAGGCCGAGTCGAACGCCGCGGAGCCTACCGTGCAGCTGGTGCGCGAGGGCGGCCTCGCAGCGCTGTCGACCGTCGTCCCGCTGTCGATTGCCGGCCTGGTCGACCTGGAGATGGGGACGATGACCATGCCCGGCGACCGCGACGTGCAGGTCTACGGTGGGGTCGGGGATGTCTCCGTCGACGGCATGCTGTCCACCGTCACGGTCGTGGTCGACGTCGGCGATGTCGAGGTTCGCGGTGCCAACGACGGCCTGGCCGTGAACACGGAGCACGGCAACATCCTCGTGTTCACGGGCGGACACGCCGATCTGCGAACGCAGTGGGGCAGCGTGGACGTCGAGCAGCTCGGCGGCGCACGCGATCTCTTTGTCGAAACCGAGAACGGCGACATCACGGTGACGCTCACCGATGACGCCGACGTTTCGTTCACGATTCGCGCGCCCGGCACGATCCGTATCGACACGCCGCAGGTCACCGCGGTGACGGACGGATCGTTTGAGCGGACCCTGGGGACGGGGAGTGTGAGCATCGAGCTCACCACCGACGCGGGCGGTGTTGTGGTCCGCGGCAGCTAACCGTTGCCGCTGCGCATCGACCGTGCTAAATCGCGGGTCCACCCGCCAGAGTGGTGAAATTGGTAGACACAGCGGATTCAAAATCCGCCGGGGGTGACCCCTTGCCGGTTCGAGTCCGGCCTCTGGTACTCAACGCTGCGCAACGTTCTCGCGGGCCAACCATTGGGCCTGGACCCGCCGAGAGCGCCGCGTTGCGCCCAGCGCCGCACGTTCTGTAGCCCGACGGTGGTCCCGTCGGCTCACCCGGTCCATACTCCCAGGGTGCTGTCCGACGACGAGCCCGGCGCTGCGCCCGAGCACACAAGCCTTGCCGGGCATCTGCTGTGCGCGGTGCCGCAACTGCAGGACCCGAACTTCAAGCGGTCCGTGGTGCTGATGCTGGAGCACGGGCCACACGGAGCCCTTGGACTCGTGCTCAACAATCCGATGACCGAGCGGGTCTCCGATATCGCGCAAGGGCTGGGGTTGCACTGGGTCGGCGATGAGGGCGCGTCGATTCACCTGGCCGGCCCCGTCGAGACCATGCGGGGCTGGGTTCTGCACGACCAGGCCACGTGGGACCCCAACGCCGATGAGATTCTGCCCGGCGTCTACCTCACGACGTCGCTGGAGCCCATCACCGAGGCCGGCCGCACAATCGTGGGGACGGCGGGCTCGCACTTCTTGTTCTTGCTCGGCTACGCGGGCTGGGAGGTCGCCCAGATCGAGGGCGAAATCGCCGCGGGAAGCTGGGTTGCGGTGCCGTTCGCAGACACGGCGAGTCCGGGCGCGGGCGTTGACCCACACTGGCTGTTCAACACGCCCGCCGACTCGATGTGGGCGCAGGCGCTGGGGTCGATCGGGGTCGATCCTGCCCGGCTGGTGGGCATGACGGGCGCATCCGCGCTCCATTGAGCAGCGTTCCTTACGGCCGAATCAGCAGCTATGCCAGCCTTGACCTGCTTGGCAGCTATCCGTAAGGTCGGCCGCATGTCCGCTACCTCGCTGCGAATGGCTGTCGCGCTCTCGGTCCTCGGTCTGAGTGCTCCCACCGCACACGCAGGCGGCGCGACCGACGAGGCGCTGGAGGTCCGCACAATCGACGAAGCCGAGCCGTGGGCTCAGGTCGTCACTGGCGAGCAGTCCAAGTCGCTGTTCGAGCGCCGCTACGGAGCGGAGGCTGAGGCGGCGCGGCAGGCCTTCCAGCCGTTCATGCAGGATGGGGTCTTGTACGACCGCGACAGCGGAGCGGCGGACATGTACCGCCAGCTCGGCGTGCCGCCGTTGCACGCGGAGAACTACGAGCCGACGGTGGGTGTCTTGTACGTGGAGACGGGCGGCGTGACGCTGAACCCGACCTGCGGAAACGGAGAGTCGGCCAACGCCGCGAAGAACTGCACGCCGCTGGTCGACTCGACGATCACGTTTCCGGCGATCGGAGGAGGGGCGGGCGCGGGCCTGTTCCAGGAGCTGCAGTCCTACTACGAGCCGTTCAACCTTGTGATGACCCAGAACCGTCCGCCCGACTACCTGCCGTACACGATGGCGGTCGTGGGCGGGTCGGCGCAGCTCGCTGGGTTCTCGGGCGCGTGCGGAGTGGCGAACGTCGCGTGCGACGGCCTCAAGCGCAACCATGTGTCGCTGACGTTCCCCGAATCGTGCGGCGGCTCCGCCAACACTGCAGCGCAGGAGACGGCCCACAACTGGGGCTTGGAGCACACCGACAACGCCGGGGACCTCATGTACCCGTTCAACATGGGCGGGTTCCAGCAGTTCGTCGACAGCTGCATGACGATCAGCCACGCCACGGGCGACGGCAACACGCAGTGCGGCTACGTGCATGAGGTCTACTGCCCGGCCGGCAAGGGCGAGGTGCAAAACTCCTACGGTGAGTTGATGGGCGTGTTCGGCCCGCGTGCGGTCGACAGTGTCGAGCCCGAGGTCGTGTCCGTGTTCCCCGAGAACGGCGCGGTCTTTTCGACCTCCGACACCGTGCTCGTCACCGCCGAGATCGACGACGACTCGCGCATGGTCGGCGTTAAGTGGACCTGGGAAGAAGGCCTGCCCGAAGGGACCGACAGCTACACCAAGTGCACCAACAAGGTGTGCGACGAGGATTTCGTCACCGGTGCCAGCTTCGATCCGTCGGAGATTGCATGGGACTTCGTCAACCTGCAGGAGCCGCCCGTGGGCGTGTACTCGTTCAAGGTCGAAGTCTTGGATGCGTACGGCAACTACGACTCGCGCACCATCACGTTTGAGGTGACCGAGGACGGCAGTGAAGGCGGCGCCGACGCCTCGGCCGACGAGAGCGGTGGCGGCAGCGGTGGCGGGACCGGCGACGACGGCACGGGCGGCAGCGGTGCCGACGGAGCGTCGGGCATCGGCACCGGTGGTTTCGATGGCGGCCTCGATGGCGGAGACGACGGCGATCCGGAGGGCTGCGGATGTCGCTCATCGGGCGACACGCCGCCGGCCCTGCCGTGGTCGGGGATGTTGGCCGTGTTTGGGCTGCTGTTCGTGGGCCGCGGCCGGCGACCGCTCCGCTAGGCCTCGCGGAGCAAGCTTGGGGACGAAACCCGCCGCGCGGCTCAGCGGCGGGGCGATAGGGCGTGGACGAGCAACGCGCCCCAACCGGCGATCAGGCACAGCCCACCCAGTGGTGTGACGGCGCCCAGCACCCGCGGGCCCCCCAGCACGATGGTGTACAGCGTGCCGGAGAAGATCAGAATTCCTACTGGAAGCAGCACCTGCGCGGCACGGATGGCCTTGCTCGGGCGCGTGGTGATAAGAGCGATAGCGGCGAGCAATACGGCGTGTATCTGCTGGTAGCGGGCCGCGGTACCCCAGGTCGCCAGGTCGCGTGTCGAGACGGCATCGCGCAGCGCATGGGCACCAAACGCCCCCGCGATGACGCCCAACATGCCCAGCCCCGCGGCCAACGCCAAGGTCCGTCGCATGCGTGAATCGGGCTCGGTCATGGGTCAGCCGCCTTGTGCCACGCGTTGTTTTTCGAGCTCGCTGCGCAGCCAAGTCTCAAACGACTCGGTCGCCCCATCGGCGTGGCGCACACGGTAGGGCTCCAGCGACGCGAACGACTCGGTAGCGATCTCGGTGATGAAGGGCTCAAGCTCATCGATGTCGGCACCGAGGAATTCCCACTTCTTGCGCAGCATGTCGGCGAACTCGCCCCCCGTGTACTCCCGCGATCTTGGGGAGCGCTTCTTGAAGAGCTTTCGCTTTTCGCTGCCCGGAGGTTTGGGCTTGGGTTTGGGTGGGGCGCGACGGGCCGGAACAACGAAGGTCGAGGGGCTGCGCTCGACGATGATCAGCGCGTCGAGGATGCGCATGCGCTTGCCGCTGCGCTCGGCTCGAGCACGCTCGGCCGCGGCCGCAACGGCGCCCGGCTGGTAGACCTCACCCTCGATCTTGGCCAGCTGCCGCTCGTACCACTCGCGGGCGAGCATCGTCCGCTCTGGGCCCAAGATGACGACGTCGGGTTCCTCCTCGCGGGTGGGCGCAGCGATGGTGACGATGAACTCCTGGGCCGAGCGCACGCCATCGACATCGCGATCCAACAGCAGCTGCAGCTTGTCGGCGGCTGCCGTGCCCGTGCGCTCAATCTCGTCTTGCACAAACGTCAGCTCGCTCTTGCGCACAGCGGCTATCAGCTGCCGAATCTTGACCTCGCCTGTGAGCACAGGGTCGGGCTCGACGGCGGTCCGGGTTGCGGGCTCGGACTCGTGATTGATCTTAGGGTTCGGCTGCCCGCAGGCGGCCAGCGCCACGCCGACCAGCCCCACCGAAAGCGGAGTCACACGCAATGCACGGGCGCGGAACTTGCGCGCAACCCAGTGCAGCGTCGCCCAATCCTCGTCCATCCGTTGCTAGGCTAGCACCCCCATGCCGCCGGGACACTCGCCGGATCTATTCGAGGCGCGTGCGTCTTCCGACCCGGCCGCAACGCCGCTGGCGGAGCGCATGCGCCCAACGTCGTTGGACCGGTTCTTTGGGCAGCGGCACCTGCTGGCAGACGGGCGGGTCCTCCGGCGATTGATCGAGGCGGACCGTGTCCCGAGCATGATCCTGTGGGGCCCGCCGGGAACGGGCAAAACGACGCTCACGCGCATCATCGCCACGCGAACGGGCGCACACTTCGAGACGATGTCCGCGGTGTCGGCCGGGGTGCGCGACATTCGAGCGGTCGTTGCGGCGGCGAAGCAGCGGCGCAACTATGAGTCTCGCGCGACGCTGCTGTTCATCGATGAGATTCATCGGTTCAACAAGTCGCAGCAGGACGCTCTGCTCCCGCATATCGAGGCCGGGGTCTGCCGGCTGATCGGGGCCACGACCGAGAACCCGAGCTTTGAGGTCAACGCTGCGCTGCTGTCCCGAGCCCGGGTGTTTGCGCTGCGGGAGCTGACCGTCGCCGACCTGACGGCTGTGCTGCAATCGGCCCTGACCGACGTCGCCCACGGGCTGGGGTCGATGGCGCTCAGTGCCGAGGAGGGGCTTTTGCCCGCGCTGGCGCGAGCTGCCCAGGGCGATGCCCGTCGTGCACTCTCGATGCTAGAGACAATCGCTGATCTCGTGGGCGGTCACGGGGATGTGATCACGCGAGCGCTCGCCACCGAGGCACTGGCCGGAACGCCGCTGCGCTACGACAAGGACGGCGAGGAGCACTACAACGTCGTATCGGCCTTCATCAAGAGCATGCGGGCCAGCGATCCCGATGCGTCCGTCTACTGGATGACGCGCATGATCGAGGCGGGCGAGGACCCCAAGTTCGTGGCGCGACGCCTGGTGATCTTTGCCAGCGAGGATGTGGGCAATGCCGACCCGACCGCGCTGACGGTCGCCACCTCAGCCGCGTCTGCGCTCGCGCTGGTGGGGCTGCCCGAAGCCGTGCTCGCCTTGTCGCAGGCGACCCTGTATTTGGCGCTGGCGCCCAAGAGCAACGCCGCGCTGGCCAGCTGGACGGCGGCGCGTAAGGACGTTCGACGACTCGGAACGCTGCCCGTGCCCTTGGTCGTTCGCAACGCGGTCACCGGGTTGATGAAGGACATGCAATACGGCGCTGGCTACCGATACCCGCACGACGAGGGGGAGGGGGTTGTGCCTGGCGCGCAGTCGTATCTGCCCGAGGCGCTCGTCGCGATGCGAGAGCGCGGTGAGGCGCAGGCGTACCCCGTCGCGGGCGGCTTGGGCTGGGAGTCTGCGGCCTCCGCACGGCTCGCCTCGCTCAGGAGCGGCGAGGCCTCGTGCGATCCGCGCAAGACGGATCCTTCGGCATCGGACGCGGCGTGCGATCCCCGCGACGCACCGAAAGCGGATAGCCACGACGCCGACGACGACAACAAATCTGCGTAGGCGATCCCGTCCGTGCAGGGGTACGGGAACGGACGCCAAACGCAATTAAGGCCGCCAAGCGCTCGAGGAGAGCGCCTGGCAGCCGGAGCACGCGGACCCGGAGTCGGGTGCTGCTAGCCCTTTTTCGCGGCGCGGTCGGCTTTGACCTGCGCGGCGCGACGACGCAAGCGCGCCTTGAGTTTCAGCTGGCTCCGGCGGCGGCGCATCTTATTGGTTCGGCGGTTGTCGTCCTTGCCCATAGCGACGCGGGTTATGACAGGGCTCGGCAGGGCGGGTCAAGCACTACGACAGTGTGCAAAAGCGAGCCGCTTGTGAACACCGCGGATGACACGGCGGCTTGGGTCGGCTAAATCGCCAGGGGGCGGGCATCTCCGCCCCGCCGAGACCTCCGATGACCCGCCTGAGCGTCAACGTCAACAAAATCGCCGGATTGCGCAACTCGCGCACGCCGCCGGGCAGTGGGACCGCTGGCGTTCCGAGCGTGACGCGTGCCGTCGAAGTCATCCTCGGTGCTGGGGCCAAGGGCATCACCGTGCATCCGCGCGAGGACGAGCGGCACATCACCGCCGACGACGTGCGCGACATCGCCGCGTTGCTGGCTCCCTACAAGGGCGAGGTCGAGCTCAACATCGAGGGCGATGCGCGCCCAGAGATCATCGAGCTGGCGCATGCCGTTCAGCCCGACCAACTCACTCTGGTGCCGGTCCGCCCGGGCGAGGTGACCAGCCAGGCTGGCTGGGCCGCCGACACCCCGCGCGAAGAACTGGAGTGGATCATCGCCGACGCGCAGTCTGCCGGGATGCGTGTCGCGCTGTTTGTCGACCCTGAGCCCGAGCCTATCCAGTGGGCCGCAGCGCTCGGCGCAGACCGTGTGGAGCTCTTCACGGAGCCCTACGCCGCAGCATTCGCCGAAGGCGACGACATCGCAGCTACGGCGATGGGGCAGTATGTCGCCGCGGCTGAGGCCGCACACGCCGAGGGGCTCGGCATCAACGCGGGCCACGACCTCGACCTCAACAACCTTGGCCGCTTCGCGACCCTGCCACACCTGGCCGAGGTCTCGATTGGCCACGCGCTGGTGGGCGAGGCGTTGTTTGGCGGCCTGGCACCCACGGTGCGCCGCTACCTAGACGTCCTGGTGCGGGCCCGACCTGCACACGCCTCGGGCGTGTTCGCTCGGGCCTAGGCCCGAACCGTCGTCAGCCCTCGAGCTCGGCCAGAATGCCCTCGACGCGAACTTGGTCGCGCCGTCGGCCAGGGACGAGCTCAAGGTAGCGCTCGTAGTGGGTCCGGGCCTCGGCGCGGTTGCCCAGCTCGCGCTCGATATCACCGAGCAGACGGTGCAGGTCGCCGACGTCCGGGGCGAGCGCCAGGGCAACCTTGGCCGACCACTTGGCGTGCTCGGGGAGTCCGCGGCCCAGCAAACTCTGGGCGTACACGATGGCCTCGATGGCCTCCTCGTAGTCCCGATACCCCTCAGAGAACAGCAGCGGATCCGGAGGCAGGTCGTCCAGCGGGGCCGGGGGTCCCGCGTCCCGCGCGAGCATCCGGCGCAGATCGATGGCCTGGAAACGGCCAAGAGCGGAGGGCCCCTCGGACACCCACAGGACCATCGCGCTGGCATCCACCACGACGGCGTGGGTCGTCGACATGTTGTCCAGCGCGTTGCGGTTGCCCAACCCGAGCGAGGCGTCCTTGAGCCCGCGTCGGTCACGGAGGATCGATGCGGCGCGCAGCGGGTCCATGGGCTCGGGCCCCGACAAGAGTTCCTCGAGGCGGTCGGAGCGATAGCCACTGGACGTGTAGCGGCGCACCCAGTCGTTGGCCGAGTCCCCCTCGAACGGCTCGGACGTCATGTGGTCGGTCGCCCAAACGGTGGAATCGTCTTGTCCGCGGGCTACGCGGCGATCCTCGCGGTCACGCGCCGCAAGCTCGACGACAACCGCTTGTCGTTGCACGCCGTCACCCACGAGCACGATGCCCGAGCTGCGGATCTTCGCGTCTTGAAGCATCTGGACCGCCTGCTCCATGGTGTCGGCCTGCTCGAGGACGTCGCGCAGCACGAGCGGGAGCGGGGAGCCTTCTTCGAGCGGGTCGTCGGTTCGGGCGGCGTTGACGGCCACGAAGATCCCGCGCGCGTTGATCCCGGTGACCACGCCCACCAAGCCTGCCCAACCGACCGACACAAACGGGTAGCGACCGTCGGGGCGATGAAACGTGACGATGCGGTCGGGCTGGGTGCCGCGCTCGAGGTCGACCGAGAGCGTTCGGCCGAGGATCAAATTGCCGGGCTCGCCGCTGCTCGTTCGCTTGGGCGCCACTGCGAACATGCTGCCCTCGAGCAGGACGTCGTCGAGGCGCTGGCCGAGCCCGTGAAAGCACTGGTAGAGAAACAGTCGGTGGTAGGCGCCGATGGGCTCGTTGTCCGCCTCGGGCAACGAAGAGGCCATTGCGGCCAGTTCCAGGCGATGCGGCTCGGCGATGAAGGCATCGGCGCCGCGATAGTCCCAGCGCAGGACCATGCCCGCCGTCCAGCCCTCGAGCCACGCGGCGTAGCGTCGCTCGACCGCGGTGCGGAGGTCGCCGTCGAGTTGGGAGAACAGGCGCGCGGTCAGGCGGCCGCGCGCACTGCCCATCGCGACGGGGTCGCCCTCGAGGTACATCCGCCACAGCTTGCCGTCGCGATCGAGCCACGAGCGTCCGTACGACAGTCGCCGGCCCGTGGGGTCGACAATGAGCTCGCTGGGCACCACCTCGACGTCGGGCGGGTCGAGGTCCGTGAAGCTCAGGTAGGCCGAGTAGCCCAACGCGACGGCCGCGATCGAGAGCGCCATGAGCACCGCACCCGCGCGGAAGAGCGCGAACAGTGCGCGGTCCTTGGGGCCACGAGATCCGATTGCTAGGCGCGCCATGGTCGACGGTTCGGACGCTTATAGCAGCCGGTATACTCCCGCACCGGCACGACAGCATGCGACGCACAAACACGCGATACGGGGTCTTGGTGGTCTTTTTGATGGCAGGGCTTGCCCCGTGGGGCTGCGAAGACGAAAAGCCGCCGCAGCCGCCGAGCAAGCCCGCCGTGGCTGGCGGCGAGGCGCCCCAAGAGACGCCCACCGCGTTTGACCCCAAGACCGATGCGTTTGTGCTGACGTTCGCGGGCGACAAGGGCAAGTTCGCCGACGCCAGCCAGGTGGACAAAGTCCCCGAGGACAGCCGCGGGATGGTTCGGGTCAAGCTACTGGGCGGAGTCGAGGCACCCGCAGGCAAGGTGTGGGTCGCCAACCTGCGCTCGCCCGACCCGGAGGGCCAGTTCGTGCTGTCGACCGTCGCGCGCGATGACTTTGAAGAGCTGGCGCTGGGCCAGGGGCTGTCGAGTACCGCGGTGCTGCCCGAGGGCTTGGAGCCCCCTGAGCAAGTCGCACCGCCCAGCGGGACCGTGGTCGTCTACAAGACGTCCTGGTGTGGCGTCTGCAAGAAGGTCGAGTCCTACCTCAAGAAGAAGGGCGTGGACTACGAGACCAAGGATGTCGAAAAAGACCGCACCGCGGCTGCGGACCTCAAGGCCAAAGCCGCGGCCTCGGGCAAGCCGTGGAAGGGCTCGGTGCCCGTCGTCGAGGTTGGCGAGACGCTGATCGTCGGCTTTGATCGCGCCAAGCTCGAGAAGCTGCTGTAGCCAGCGCCGCTACAGCGCGTCGACCTTGCTCAGGAACTCGTCGGCATCGACGAATGTGCGAAACCGAATCGCGGGCTCGGGCATCGCCGCGCCCGTCTCGGGTACGTCCGCGTGCTTGGCCAGCTCTGCGCCTGCGTTGTAGATGACCACGCTGGGCAAGGTCTGGGCGCCAAAGGACTCTTGCAGCAGGGACTGCTCGTCGCTGCCGTCGGTGACGTCGACCTTGATCAGGTAGAAATCGCGGCCCAGCAGCGGCATCACACGCTCGTCGCCGAACGTTGCCAGATCCATCTCCTTGCAGGGCAGGCACCACGCGGCGGCGAAGTCGACCATCACAAGCTTGCCGGACTCGTCCGCGGCGATGAGCTCGGCTTTGAGACCGGCCGCGTCCTTGACCTTGTGCCAGTCGGCAGGCGGCGCGTACACGAGGTTGTTGACGGCCACGATCGCGCCAAACGCAGTCGCGGCAACGGCCGTCGCCTTTTTCATGCGCTCGACGCCAGGGCCGTGGAACGACAGGTGCACCGCGCCAAACGCAATGCCCGCCAGGACGAGGGTGATGCCTATCCACATCCCCCAGCTGGGATGCAGGATGAAGTTCTCCAGCCCGCTCCACAGCGGGCGCACAAACCACAGCGACATCACGATCAGCAGCACGCCGAAGACGCTCTTGATGTACTCCATCCAGCGGCCCGGCCGGAACAAGCTCGCCCCGAGGGCCACCGCGAAGAACAGGGTGCCCATGCCCAGCGCGTAGACAAACAGCACGGATCCGCCATACACGACGCCGCCACCTTCGGCCGATGACGCGGCGATGTACGTCAAGATGGAGATCAGCACGGGGCCGGAGCAGGGCGCCGAGATGAAGCCGGAGACGAGCCCCATCAAGAATGCGCCGACCGGGCCGGCGCCTCCGACGGAGTCCACCTTGTTTTGCATGGACGTGGGCAGCTGCAGATCAAACGCGCCGAACATGCTGGCGGCCAGCGCCAACAGGACGCCCGTGATCGGGAGCACGACCCATGGGTTGCCCAGCCACGCACCGAACGCGGAGCCGGTGAGCGCGACGATGACGCCGATGCTCGTGTACAGCGTCGCCATCCCCAGCACGTACGCGCTGGCGAGGTACAAGGCCCGGCCGCGCGAGACCCCTTTGGCTCCGAACACCGAGACGGTGATCGGGATCAACGGGAACACACACGGTGTGAAGTCGACCGCGACCCCCGCGGCAAACGCGACCGCGTAGGGCAACAGCCCGCCCTGCGACAGGTCGGGCATGAAATCGATGGCCGCCAAAAGCGGGGTTGCGGTTGTGAGCGAGCCGAGCACGGTGTGGATCATGGGTGAGCCCCCGATATTGGATACGCGGGCGGACAGCGAATGTTAGCAGCGTCGACGTGCTGCTGACGCGTTGCAGGGGCAACGGCGCGGGCGGCGGGTTGGTATCGTCGCTGCGCCCGCTGCTGACCGTTCAGGGGGGTTGCAGGCCCTGGCAGTGGCCCAGCAGCAGCACTTCGGCCAGCTCCTCGGCGGACAGCGCGCCGCAGCACGTGTCGTCATCCCCAATGACGATCCAGTCCACGATGAGCTCCAGCGGCATGCCAAAGCAACATGCGGGCTGGCCGTCGGTCCGACACTCGGGCGCGGAATAGCAATCGCCCGTCCGTGGGTCGACGCACGACACCCGCACGCCAGGGTTGGGGTCGGTGTAGTCCAGGATCGTGTCGGTGTCGTCGAGCAGGACGGTGCCGAGCAATCCATCGGGCTGGACCGCCTCGGGCGAGACGTCGCGCCGAAGGGCGGTGACCAGCGGGTGTGTGGCCGGAAGCACGGTGACATCGATCCACCGATCGGGGTCTGGCGACTCCTCGCCGAGGGGGAAGCTCGCCTCGCCCAGCACCACGACCGAGGTCGCTGCGGCGTCCTCTTCGTGATCCTCACCATCGCTGTTGTCGGGGGTGGCCGAGAACGGGGGGAAGGTGTCTCGGATGTCACCGGTGCGGCCAGCATCCTCGGTGAAGCGCTCGCATTGATCCAACGCGGCAACGCGTCGCAAGTCTCCGCGCTCGCAGGGAGTCACGTCGCGCGACTGCACGCCGCCGGGCACCAGCGCCACCGAGCGCACGCGAAGCCGGACCAAAGGGTCGGTCTCTCCGGCCGATGGCCACCCCGCGATGTGCAGCTCGCCGTCGATGCCCGCCAAGCACGCTTGGGTACTTGTATCGATGGCGGCGACCGTACAGCCGGGCAGGGCGGTCGCCGTCCCAAACATTCGCTGGACGCTGTCAGAGAACAGCACCATCCCTTGGACCCCAGTCGCGACCACCAGGCTTGCCGTCTCGCCGCCGACGTCGGTGTCGTCGTCCTTAGTCCACGACACGCACGGCTGCATGAGCCCTGGGCCCGGCCCTTCGTCGCACGTGCCGGGCGCGAACGGGTCGTCAGCGCCCTGGTACCAGACCGTGCACGGCGGGGCTGCGACGCACGCGTCCATGACCATCCGCGTAGGAAGTAGCGCGAGGTTGTCCTGCCCGGGCGTGAACGCGAAGGCGTCGAGTTCGCACCTGTCACCGTCAAGCTCGCAACGGTCCTCGGGCGCGCGGCCCAGCAGCCGCCCCGGGAACTGCAGCGGCAGATAGGCGCGCCCGTCGTCGGCGAGGTTCTTCTCGGTGCCTGGGAAGGCGCTGTAGAATGTGACCGATGGATCTCCGCGACGCGGCGTCTTGATCCGAACCGCGAGCGACCGCAGGAGGTTGCCCCCGATCACCCCCGCAGGGGTGATGCTGTTGGTGCTCTCGCCGACCACCCAGTTCCAGTCGCCGCTGCCGTCCCCGGGGGCGCGGATGAGCGGGACGTTGTCGAAGCGGAAGCGGGTGACGGCGGCGTCGAGTTCTTCGTCGCTGGGGTCGGCGGCAGCCAGGCCCGCAGCCGGTCGCACCTCGAGGCACGACGTCTCCAAGCTCGACTGGGTGGCGACCGTGTCCTTAAGGGCGGTGATCGGCGCCAGGGAGTCGATGACGAGCGGCTGGCACTCGCGCTCGCCTCCGGACGGGCAGCCGCCCGCAGCGCTGTCGCCCGGGCACCCTTCATCGATGAACGCGAGACGGGGCAGCGGCGATGCGTCGCCCGTCGCCAGCGGAATCGCGCGGCCGAACTGGCCGTGCAGCTCGATGGGATCGACCTGACACGACGCGAGCGCCAGCACCATCCAGGCTGTCGCACGCGTCATGCCGACGAATGTACCACCCCCTGGGGGGCTACTTTTGCGCGAGGCTATCGAGCTCGACCAGCTTGCTCTCGAGGCTCGAGATGACCAGGTCGATCCCGCCCTCTTTGTGCAGCTCAACGAAGTCGTGCTGCCACACCTTGGCGAGGCTCAAGCCGTCGGTGCGGATGTCGCGAACCTGCCAGTGTCCGTTGACGGCGTGCATAACGTACGAGACGTCGACGGTGGTGGGCTGTCCCTCTTCGCGGGGGCCGTTGAACACAACGATGGTGTTCACTTTGGCGACTTCACGACCTTTGCGGACCTTGATCTGCTGGTCGACGATGACGACTTCGCCCTCGTCTCGGGCGGAGATCCGCTTGAGGTAGTTGCGGCGAATGAGCTTCGACAGGAGATCGTTGAACTCGGTGCAACGATCGCCACAGCGCTTGGCGTACTTTTTGGACCCGCCCAGGGCGGCGGTCGACAACCACTCGTAGTCGAGCAGGGCGTCGACAGCGGACTCGAGCGTCTTGGTATCGGCGCCGCCGTCGGCGAGCGCGTTCACCTTCTGCTCAGACTCGCGGAACGTCTCCAACGCGGTGCTGGTCGGGGCGGCCGGAACCGCCGCGGGCGCTGCGGCGACCGGTGCCTCCGCGCTAGGGTCGGCCGGGGCTGCGGATGCGGCCGCGGGGACACCAAAAGCGAGGGAGGCGAGCGTCAGGGTCGTGAGAATCTTGCGCATGGGTGACTCCAAGCAGGGGCTGAAAAAATGCTGGGTTGGTGCCAAGGGCACCACGAATGCCCCCCTGAGACGGGTTCTGCCGAACCCATATTCACCCCTGGAGTGTAGCCCAAGCGGGCGTGAATAGGGTTCTTCGCGGGGTGCGAGGTCGATCACAGCCCTGCGGCACCGCTGCGCGCCGCACCAGAGGAGCCGGGCTGTGCAGTGTGCGCCGAATCGGATTCGGTGGGGATTGCGGCGCCCACGGCCCGCGACAGCCGCGCGATGGCCTCACTGTGAGCGTGCACGGCCGACGCACCGTCGAAGCGTTTTGTGTACCACTTCTCGAGCGCCTTCAGCAGATCCCGCGCGTTGCCGCTGCCGCCCGCGTCGCTGATCTCGGCGGACAGCACGAGGCGCCACGCCAGCTTGGTCGCGCGCTCGGTCGCCTCGAGGCGTGCCTTGGCCTCCACCACATCTTGGTACGCCGTGTGGACATCCCGAGCCAGCAGCAGCTTGGATGCTTCTCGCTGGTGCTCCTGCGATCGGACGATCGCGCGAGCGCGCCGCAAGTCGAAGATGGCGCCCGTATCCCAGCGCCAACGCATGGCCAGCGCGGCCGTGATGCGCGTGTAGTTGAAGCCGTCTTGGTAGTACAGCTGGCTCATCTCGCCATCGGCGGCGTTGGAGACCGCGGCACCAAACGAGACGGCAATGCCCATGTCGGGCAAGAACGCGGCGCGGGCGAGGCGCTCTTGTGCCTTGCGGGCCTTCACGGCGGCGGCCGCCATCTTGGCCTCGGGCCGGGTGCTCTGCGCGGCATCGATGTAGTGGCTCACCGGAGCCAGGCCCCCGCGCACCCGCACACGCGGCAGGGCACGCTCGGCGATGTCGAAGCCGTCCGGGGCGGCCTTGCCCCCCAGGGCCCACAGCGCTGCGAGCGCGAGCGCCTCGACTTTGAGGGCCTCGCGCATCTTCACTTCAAGCTCGACCGCCGCAAGCTCGACCCGTGTGAGGTCGTCGGGATCGCGCTCGCCGCCCTCGTCGATCTCGGCACCCCAGTCGTCAGGGTCGCCCACATCCTTGACGACTCGGCGGTAGGCCTTGTCGAGCACTCCCTTGGCCTCGCGCAAGACGGCCTGGCTCTCGCGGGCGAGCAGCAGGGTCACGTGGGCCTGCTGGACCAAGAGCACGGTCTCTTGCTCCGTCGCCATTTTCGTCAGCTTGGCCAGCGCAACGCCGGCCTTGCCGAGGTCCTTGAGGTGCTTGAGCTTTCGCCCAAACGAGAACACGGGAATGATCGTCTGGGCTTTGAACGAGAAGCGGACGCCCGCCCGCCCCAGCTGGCTGAAGTAGCCGCTGACTTTGGAGATATCCAGGTCCGGGTCACCGCCAGCGCGGCAGAACTGGAAGCTGAACGGCTCGGTTGTTCCGTTGTCCAGCTGGACATCGTCGCACTCGATGTTGGCACCCGGCGACAGCGCGGTGGTCGTCTCGATGACCGGGATCCATGCGTAGCGGGCCTTATCCAGCAGGGCCTCGACGGCGTGCACTTTTTCGTCGGCCGCGCGCACGAGCGGGTTGTCGAGCGCAAAGCGGGTGACCTGGTCCAGCGTCACCGCAGGTACGCTTGGCGGACGGCGCCCGTACGGGTCGTCGACCTCGGCCACTGGAAGGTTGAATGCGCTGCGGCCCGAGAGTCCGGTCGGAGCCCAGGTCCCGTCGGGCTCCACGGTCGGTTTGGGGGCAGCGGTGTCCCCCACGGTCGCGGCGGTCACGACAGGCGTTTGCGTCGGGGACCCGCCCGCGTCGCCGGGTGCCGACGCTGCGGTGGTGGCGGCGGCCGGGGTCGGGGGGTCGCCTTGCTCGCCCGATTCCGGCTCGGTCGGTGCCGACGCTGGGGGAGCCGCACGGGTGGTGCTGGGCTCCCACACCCCGGCTACGGTCAAAGCCGTCGCCATCAAGAGCCGTCGACGGTACACGCCACGTGCGTACCTCGCCCTTTGGGGCGGGGCAAGTGGTCTTGCCCACGCGGGCTTGCGCGGTCGGATCGGGCTTGCGAAGGTGCGTGCACGATGCACTACGCGCTGCTCGACGAGGTCCCCCACCAGGCACGGTCTCTGATCCACCTGTCGGGGCCCGATACCCGCCGTTTTGTCCAGGGAACCATCTCTGCCGACGTCGAGTCCATGGCCGACGATGTTGCTGTCGCGGCCGGCCTGTGCACCGTCAAGGGCAAGCTGATCTCAGAGGTCGTGGCGGTGTGCGCGGGCGAAGACGGCATGGATCTGCTGGTTCCATCGTCGACCGCCGACGCGGTCGCCGAGTCCATCGATCGCCACATCATCATGGACGACGTGACCGTCACGGCGCCCGTGTCGACCTCGCTGGCTGTGGCCTGGGACACAGGCGAAGACGCGCCTCCACCCGTCGTCGAAGGTGCCGACGTGCGGACGTTTAGCGGTCGCCATCCCGGACCCGGACGCCTTGTGGTCGGGGTGCGCGATGCTGTGCTCGCCGCTGTCGCCTCGGGGACGGCCGTGGATGCTCAGGGCTGGGCGGCGCGCCGGATCAACACGGCTACGCCCGCGTGGGGCTACGAGATCCAAGCCGATGTGTTTGCGCCCGAGGTCGGGTTCATCTACTCCGTATCGTTCGACAAGGGATGCTTCATGGGGCAGGAGCCGCTGGCCCGAATCCACGCGCGGGGTCAGGTCAACCGCGTCATGGTGCGGGTCGCGATCGATGGCGCGCCCGGTGACGTGCCCGAGCCGCTTGTGGACGACGGGGGGACCGAGGTTGGCCGTCTGAGCACGTGGGCACCTGGCGGCAAGAGCCTGCTGGGGCTGGCCGTCGTGCGCCGCAAGGTGGCGGCTCCGGGCCACGTTCTGCGCAGCGGCGACCGGACGGTCGAGGTCATCACGCCACCGCTGGGGGATGACCCGGGCCTGCCCACCAAAAAACGCGCCGCGACGGTCAAGCTCGGGCGGCGCTAGACGCGTTCCAGCGCCGCAGCGGCAGCGTCATGTCCGCTCTGGCACGCGGACTCGATCGTCGCCGGGAGGCCGGTGCGGACCCAGTCTCCCGCCAGCAGCAGGCCTTTGACCGGGCTTACCGTCTCGGGCCGCCGCTGGTAGGTGCCTGCGGCGTGCGAGATGGTCGCGCGCTTTTCTTTGACGACTTTGGTGTCGCCGATCTCCACCGGTCGATCTGGGAAGTACCGGGCCAGCTCGCCCGACAGCAGCTCGACAAGGGAGTCGGGGCGGTCGTCGACCATGCCGCGCGCGCCGGAAATCGTGCAGTTGAGCAGGGGTGCGCCCTCGTCTGTGCCCTCGATAGCCGAGCGGTTGAACAGCCAGTGCACAGGGCTCCCGATGAGGCCGACGAAGTTGGCGTCGGTGAACGGTGACCGGTTCACGTACGCCCAGATGTTCACGATCGGTGCGTACGTGAGCCGCGCCGTATCGTCGAATACGGGATGATTACGGGCCGCAGACGGCAGTGCGTCGAGCAGCGGTTGGGGCGGCACAGCGGAGATGACGGTGCGTGCTGAGACGACCTCGCCCGACCGCAAGCGGACGCCCGAAACGCCGTCGGCATCGATCTCGAGCCCGCGCATGGGACTGGCGAGACGTACCGTGGCCCCGCGATCGGCCAGGTATTGCATCGCCTGATCGACGTACAGCTGCGTGAGCGGGACCCGTGGGACCCCGAGGCAAGACGCGTCGCGGGTGCCCAAGAACGCCCGGTCGACGACGGCGAGCAGCATCGCTGCCGAGGCGACCAGAGGGTCATCGTTGAGGACAGCCCAGATCAACGGATCCCAAAATCCGGCACGAATGCCCTGCGTCTGTCCCAGTCGGGTCAGCCACGCATCGCAGGTCTCGTTGTCGTCGGGGCGATCCACCTCTCCGCGCAGGAGCAATCCCGCTCGGACCGCCGCGGCCTTGTGGACAACGCCCAGGCCGCGCATGCCCAGCAGGCCGGCGGCCAGATGGAATGGGGCAGGGAGTGCGGGGCAGCGGAGTCGGACCCGCTTGCCTCCCGGGCGCACCATGTCCAGCGCAAGGTTGCGCTGGAACCAGACCTCGGCGTCGCAACCCAGCGTCCGAAAGAACGCCATGGTCTCGCGATAGCACCCCATAAGCAGGTGCTGGCCGTTGTCGAGCTCCACGCCCATGCGCCCGTGGCGAAAGGAGCGTGCCCGCCCGCCGCCGCCGCCGGTGGCTTCGAGCAGTTCGACCTGCACCCCTGCCGAGGCCAAGCGCACGGCCGCCGACAACCCGGCAAGCCCCCCGCCGACGACCACGACGCGGCGTTCGGTTGGTTCAACGGTTTTCATCGCGGACAACTCAGGCGTGGTCGGGCTGGCGTGAACGGGGACCGTGCCCCATCGCGGGATCTGGTGCCGTCCGTGCCCCTGGGCTGCGCCCGCCGAAGCTCGTGCGTGCGACTGCCATCGCGGCCGCCTTGAGCTTGTCGCGGCGGCGCAGGGTGGCGCGACGTGTGAACACGTCGTAGTTGCGCTCCCGGATCTCGCGGAGGATCCGGTGGTACGTGCGTCCCATGACCTCGGCGGGGAGCAGCCTGCGGAGATCGGTGTCGGCGAGAGCCGCGGTCGCTTGCCGATACTCGCGTTCGGCTTGGTCGGCGAAGTCGGACGCCATGGCGACGAACCGATCGTCGTAATGCTGCTCCATGATGGTCTGGCGCGTCAGGCCGTGCCGGGCCAGCAGGTCAGCCGGCAGGTACACGCGCCCGCGTGCGGCGTCCTCGGCGACGTCGCGGAGGATGTTTGTGTACTGCAGCGCCAATCCCAAGTGCTCGGCGTAGCGGCGCGCTTGCGGCGAGCTGTCGCCGAAGATCGCGATGCAGAGGAACCCAACGCAGGAGGCGACCCGGTAGCAGTATAGGCGCAGCTCATCCAAGTCCTCGTACGTCGTCTTGTCGAGGTCCATCGCGACGCCCGCGATGATGTCGTCGAAGCCGTCCCGCGGGAAGTTGAACAGCGCGTGCATGCGCGCCAGATCTTGGCCCAGGGGCGTGCGTGGCGGGTCGTCCTCGCGATACGGGTCGCCGTAAATTCTGTCGATCTCTTGGCGCCACTCGGCCAGCTCCTGGCGTGCCTGAGCGTCGCCCGCAGGGCTGACCTCGCGCTCGTCGACGATGTCGTCGACGACCCGACAGAACTCGTAGACCGCCTTGAGGCCATCGCGCTGGGCCGGCTTGAGGAACAAGAACGCGAACTTGAAGTTGGACGACGACCGCTGCGTCAGCCGGGACAGCACCTTGGGAATGCGGCCCAGACGACGGCTCACGGCCGAGGTGATCCTCGAGGTGTCCATGCCGATCGCCACGCTTAGGCCTCCCCGCGCAAGAGCCGACGCCCAAACGAGAACAAGGACCGCACCGCGATGTTGGCAAAGTCGGTGCGCTCGAGCGTCGGGCGCTCGTTGAGGGTTGCGAAGTTGAGGCTCTCGATGCGGTCGAGGATGGCCATGCCGCCGCGCCAGGTGGCTTCGAGCTCCATCGACAGGCCGGGCGAGACGCGGCGCACCAGCGGATAGCCCTTGTGGAACATCGAGCGCACGCGGGACACCTCGAACCGGACGAGCTCGCGAATCTCCTCGTTCATGCGCTGGCTCAGCAGGTCCTCGTGACCGACCCCAAAGTGCACCAAGTCCTCCTCTGGGATGTAGACGCGGCCGCGTGGGATGTCGACCGAGAGGTCCTGCAGGAAGTTTGCGATCTGCAGGGCCGAACAAATCTCGTTGGAGAACCGGTGCAGGTCGGGCTCGCGATGGTCGTGCACGTACAGCACGAGCTGGCCGACCGGGTTGGCCGAGTGCTCGCAGTAGTGGACCAGCTCCGAGAACGTCGCGTAGCGATGCTTGGTCTGGTCCATGCGGAACGCGGTGAGCAGCGCCTTGAGAGGGCCGATGGGGATGTTGTGGCGCCGCACCGTGTCGCGCAGCGCGACAAACACGGGGTGCCCGACGTCGTGGTGGTAGCAGTCCTCGAGCAGCTGCTCCCAGGCGTCCAGCGCCTCCGTGCGCCGTCCTTCGAAGCGCGGCTCATCGGCGAAGTCGTCTGCGGTCCGCGCAAACGCGTAGATCGCCGCGACATGGGGGCGCAAGTGCGACGGCAAAAACCGCGAGGCGACCGGAAAATTCTCGTAGTGCGACGAGACCATGCGCTCGCACCAGCGGTACGCGCTGGCGATGGTCCAGGGCCCGGGCGGCGCGCCGTCGGGGGGCGAGGCTGTCGTGCGCGACGTGTCCGCGGGACGGGGGACGCAATACAACCGGGGTTCAGTGGCGTTGACCATGGGGCAGTCGATTCTTGGGGGCACAGCTGCGGGTTATTGGGCGGCTCGAAGCTGCTCGAGCAGGGTTTGTGCGCGTTCGGTTTTGATCTCGCCGTCTTCGACGAGGGCCTGGGCGAGGCGCTCGACCTCGCCGCCTTCGGCGCCTGCGCTGAGGGCGACCGAACGTGCGTGCAGGGACATATGGCCGCGTTGGATGCCTTCGGTGGCGAGCGCACGAAGGGCGGCAAGATTGGTGGCGAGGCCGGTCGCCGCCATCACGAGACCGAGCTCGGCGCCGCTGCGGGTGCCCAGAATCTCCAGAGCGACCCGACAGACCGGGTGGGCCCGCGTGGCGCCGCCGACGACGCCGACCGCCGCCGGAATGGCCATCGTGCCGACGAGCACGCCGTCCTCGCATGCGTCGTCGGGTTCGATGCGCCAGGTCGCCAGGGGCCCGTAGCGGCCGTCGCGGGCTGCATACGCGTGTGCGGACGCCTCCATCGCGCGCCAGTCGTTGCCCGTGGCGAGCACGACCGCGTCGACTCCGTTCATGATGCCCTTGTTGTGTGTCGCGGCGCGGTACGGGTCAAGTTCGGCGAAGCGTGAGGCCGACACGATTCCCTCGGCCACCGTCTTGCCGCCAAAGGCAGCGCTCGCCAAAGCGGCCAGGGGCACCCGCGCGGAGACGTGGGCGCACCGACGGTCCGACAGGTTGCTCAGAATCCGAAGGCCCGGCGTCCAGCCGGTGAGCGCTGCGAGGCGGGGGGCAACGGCCTCGGCGACCGTGTTGAGCAGGTTGGCGCCCATCGCGTCGCGGCAGTCGACAACGAGGTGCACGACGAGCATGTCGGGCGCCAAAATCCTGGCCTGAACCTCGCGCGCACCGCCGCCTCGAGCCACGAGTCGTGGGTGGGCATCGTCGGCCAGCGCGAGCAATTCGGTGGTCGCGCCCACAATGGACGTCGCAGCCGTGGCGCCGTCCGACGGGGCATCGCCACGCGTAAGCTGAACCTGCGCGATCATCCACGGGGGGTCCGAGTGGGCTACGAAGCCGCCGCCCGAACGGATCATTTTTGCCGCATTGGATGCGGCCGCGACGACGGATGCCTCCTCGACGCACATCGGCACCAGTACATCGTGGCCGTTGATCTGGAAGTTGGTGGCGATCGCCAGCGGGAGCTCGAGCGTCCCGACGACGTTTTCGATCATGTGATTGGCGCGCTGAATGTCGAGCGTGCCGCCGTTGAGCGAATCCAGCCGTGACGGCGACAGGCCGGTGGCCTCGCAGACCGCGGCGCGCCGCGCCTCGACGCTGAGCTTGAAGAAGCCCGTGAGCCGCGAGTTGGTGGGCACGCGGTCCTCGGCGCGCAGCCCCTCGGCGCCGCCGCACAGCTCGTCGAGCAGCAGCAGGCCGTGCTCCCGTCGCAAGTTCTCGCCAAACCGACCCAGGGCAGCACGATCGGCACCGACCAGCATCACCAGATCGCCACCGCCCGCGCCGCTCGGTTTTGCGGCCAAGCCCGCGGCCTCGGCTGCGTCGACGATCGTTCGAATCGAGTCGGTGATGATCGGAGCCCCGGACAGCGCCTGCAGCCGCGAGAGGCCTTCCATGTGCAGTGCGGTCGCAGCGCGGACCTCGGCGAGACGCGCGACAGGGTCGGCGGCAGACTCGCCGGTCAGGTATGCGGCGGCGAACCGCTCGGCGGCTTCGGTGAGGTGGTCGAGCGCCTGGCGGTAGTCGACTGGCTTGGCACGTCCGCCCTCCTTGACGGCCCGTACGAAGGACGCGGTCACGGCGGGTGCACCCGCGTCGACAAACGCCAGGTGGAGTCCGGAGGCCACATCGACGCTCGTCGGCCCCGCGGCATCGAAGCGGAGCGTGCCGCCCAACACCGCAGCCGCGACGTCACCGCCACTGCCGCCGCCGCCCTGCGCCTCGGCGTGCGCGGCCGAGGCCAGCGCTAGGGCATCCGTTGCCACCGCCGACGGGTCCAGCCCGTGCTCGGCCAGGTGAAATCCAACGACGCAGGCAGCCACGGCGGCGCTGCTGCCCAGGCCGAGCTTGCGCGCGCCGTGATGGAAGCTGCCCGTGTTGATGACAGGCGGGGGGCTGATCGTCGTTTCGCCGCGGGCGCGCAGGTAGGCTGCGACCCGTGCGTGGCTGCATCGCACGACGGCACTCGGGGCAGGGGCCGTCTCGCCCGGTCGCGGGGGGTGGGCCACGGCGCGGACGTCGACGGCGGTGACCAAAGCGGCCGCCCCCTCGAGCACCGCGTACTCGCCAATAAGAAACGCCTTGCCTGGCGCCGATACGGAAACCGTCATTGTCCCACCTCCGCGTGTGCAGCCGGTTGCGTCCTGACGCTGGCGTCGGGGCCCGGCCTGCACACAAGCACGTCGGTCACGCCGGGCACCGCACGCAGCAGGTCCGCCAGCGCCGCGGCGTCCTGCGGGCGGCACAGCGCTTTGACGTGAGGCCCAGCATCGATGGTCACGAACGCGGGCAGCCCCTGCGCGCGGGCCTCCCAGCACGCTTTGATCGCTTCGACCGTGACCCCGTTCCAGTACAGCAGCGGAGGGTCGGTCGCGATCATGCACGCGTGCATCGCAAAGCAGCTGCGCTCGGTGATGGCGCCAAGGGTGGCCAGATCGCGGGCCTCCACCGCGGCCTCGGCCGCGTCGAGCTCGCGCGGCGAAGCATCGATCCATGCGTCGAAGTACGGCGACGTCTGTCGACTGCGCTCCATGCCGCCCGTGGAGCCGACCGCTTTGCGGCCGACGGTCGTCTGGGCGACCACGAGGCTGAGCGGCCAGTCTTCGGGTTGCGCGAGCCGACGCGCTCGGCAGTCGGAACCATCGGGATTGTCGCCGAGGTCCAGCCGCACCAAGCCGCCAAAGATCGAGCGCGCGGCGCTACCGGACCCCATGCGGGCGAGGGTGGAGAGCGTGCCGCGCGAAGCGTCCCACTCAAAGGCGGCGGCGGCGGCCATGGTCAACGCAGCAAAGCCTGACGCAGAACTGGCGAGGCCGGCCGCGGTTGGGAAGTGATTGGTCGATTCGACCGCGCAGGTGGGTCGAGGCCCCGCGTGACCGGCCGACGCCCAGACGTGGTCGAGGTGCGCGAACACCTTTGCGCCTTCCCCGTCGCGAGCCCGCTCCCCGTCGAGCGTGAACGAGTCGGTGGAACCTGCAGCGACGCTGGTTTCGGTGCGCAGCGCGTCCAAGGTCAGCGACAGCGAGCCCACCGCGGGCAGGTTCAGCTCGGGCGCCACGCCCCGTCGCTTACCCCAGTACTTGACCAGGGCGATGTTGCTGTGGGCTGTGGCGTGGGCGGTGAGCATGGTCAAGGAAGGAGGTCGAGGGACAAGGGGTCGAACCCTTGTTCGGAAAAGCCCTGCGCCAACTGAGTACGAAGGTCGCCGGGTCCGGGGATCGCAACGATGCAGCCCCCGCCGCCAGCGCCGGTGAGCTTGGCACCGAGTGCGTCGCAGGAGAGTGCGGTGGAGCACATCTCGTCGAGGATTGGCGATGAGACTCCGAGGGCGGACAGCAGTTCGTGGGCGATCGACATCACTTCGCCCAAACGCGCGAGATCCCCGTCTCCGAGGGCGTGTGTTGCATTTAAGACACACTGCTCCAGAGCCTCGAGGATCGGTCGCACCACCATGGTCAATCGGTCGTGTCGGGCGCGAACCGCGGCGACGAGTGCCGCGGTCCGCCGCTCCTTTTTGCTGTCGACGATCACAAGCGGAAGCGTCGCGCCCAGTCGTACGGGTTCGGCCTTTTCCCCTCGGACAAAGCGGAGCAGGCCGCCGCGTGCGGCCACCTCGGAGTCGATACCCGATGGCGCGCCATGAAAGACGCGCTCTCCTACCAGCGACGCTTCAACGACGGTGTCCAGGTCGGCACCTTGCCCGAGTGCGAGTCGAGCCAGAGCGACACACAGCGCCGCGGAGGAGCCGAGGCCAGCCCCCGCAGGCAGGCCCGCGTCGCCGACGATGCTCCACCCTCGCAGCGGTCCGTCGCAGTACCCAATCGTCTCGAGCGCAGCGCGTGCGACCGGGTGCTCCGAGTCCGCGGTCAGGGCGAGATCGAGATGCCACGCGGGGATCCGCAGGGAGGTAGGTTCTCGCGCGTCGTCGTGCGGGGTGGCGGTCAGCACCAGTGCCCGCGGTACGGCGGCCGCCAACGCAGGCTTGCCGTATACGACGGAGTGCTCTCCGAGCAAGATGACCTTGCCGCACGCTTCGGCGCGGGGATGCAAAGACAGGGTCACGGGGTCATCCTTACTGCGCTCTCAGCACGATGTCGCTTGGGCCCGCGCGGAACGGTCACGGGCGCCAGCGTTGCAGGTCAGGGCCGAGCAGGGTCGGCGCTTGGCGGAGCTGGGCCGTCGTGCGGCTGCCGGTGAGCAGCATGATGCTCTGGATCACCAACACGGCGCGACGCAAGAAATCCTTGGTGCCCTCGTACCCGCCAGCCTTGTGCGCCTTGAGGACTTGGGCGGCCAGACCGCCTGCGGTGGCGCCCAGAGCCAGTGCGCGTGCGACATCCGTGCCGTTGCGCAAGCCGCCGGTCGCGACGATCTCGAG
>Ga0316189_10000436_pt1 | contig 41327 bp, 40 predicted proteins | sample LowCovwburrow_MG_FD_204930 | JGI IMG/M metagenome (GOLD analysis project Ga0316189, IMG submission 204930) | Coastal sediment microbial communities from Maine, United States - Lowes Cove worm burrow | ecosystem: Environmental > Aquatic > Marine > Coastal > Sediment | place: USA: Maine... | reverse complement strand
CCCGAGGATATGGATCTCGAGCCTGGTCAGATCATCGGTTTTTCCGGCGAAAATGGTGAGGAGGTCGCAGGGGCTATTGTCGCCATCGAAGACCAGGAGGTTACCGTCGACTTCAACCACCCTCTGGCTGGTCGCGAAATCAGTTTTGACGTGCAGATATTGACTGTTGAAAACCCATCCGCCGGGTAGGGATGCGGTTGCTCACGGAAGCGTATAATTCGCGAATCTGACTGACCTGGAAAATAGCTGATGGACGTTTTGCTCGCCAACCCCCGAGGATTCTGTGCCGGTGTCGATCGCGCGATCGAGATCGTCGACCGTGCGCTGGAGCTCTTTGGTGCACCCATCTATGTTCGCCACGAAGTCGTCCACAACCGCTACGTGGTCAAAAACCTGCGTGAAAAGGGCGCGGTATTCGTCGATGAGCTTGACGAGGTTCCTGATGGGGAGACCGTAATTTTCAGTGCGCACGGTGTTTCTCAGGCCGTGCGTAAGGAAGCCGAGAATCGTGGCCTGAAGGTCTTTGACGCTACCTGTCCGCTGGTAACCAAGGTGCACATGGAGGTGGCGCGCTTCAGCCAGCAGGGACGGGAATGTGTGCTAATCGGGCACCAGGGGCATCCTGAAGTCGAAGGGACGATGGGTCAATATGATGACTCTGCCGGGGGGCGTATGTATCTGGTTGAAAATGCCAGTGATGTGCAATTTCTAAAAGTGGAGAACGCGGAGCGGCTTAGCTATGTCACCCAGACGACGCTGTCAGTAGATGATACCGCGCGAGTCATTGACTCGCTGCGTTCACGTTTTCCGGCAATAGAAGGTCCGCGCAAGGACGATATCTGTTACGCAACGCAAAATCGGCAGGATGCTGTCCGCGAGCTGGCCGGCAAGGCTGAAGTGGTGCTGGTGGTGGGTTCGCCGAACAGTTCCAATTCCAATCGCTTGAGGGAGCTGGCCGAGCAAGCGGGTGCCAGTGCCTACCTCCTTGATGGTCCGGAGCAGATTGATCCGGCATGGTTGGCAGGCAAGTCCTGCATCGGAGTGACGGCAGGTGCGTCAGCGCCGGAAGTGCTGGTGCAGCAGGTGATTGATCACTTGCGGGAATGTGGAGCGGCCGGCGTCGATGAGCTGGCCGGCCGCGAAGAGTCGATTACCTTTGCGTTACCGAAAGAATTACGGCTTACCAGCAGTCGTCAACAGTGACGCCGGCATCAGCGCTCGCAATAGTCCGTGCGCCTGTGCTGGATAGCGAAAGGTTTCCGCACTTGTCTGCGGCTTGTGCACCGCTACGGGTCGCTGTTAACGTGTAGGCGGTTCCACCGCCAGTGATTGTTGCTGCAATGCTGTAGTATGTGACTGTACCGTCGATAGGGCTTTTGTCTGGATAGTCATCATCCGCGGTTGCACCAGTATAAGAGCCGTTCGATGTATAGTAACGCTCGATAGCATTTGCGGCTTCCATTAATACCGATTTGGCATCAGCCCGATGTGTTTTTTGTACATGTTCCCGGTAGGCTGGATATCCGATAGAAGCGAGAATGCCGATAATGGCGATCACGATCATGAGCTCTATCAGGGTAAATCCTGCTGTGCGTCTAGTATGCATTTGACTGCTCCATGCGTGCTGTCATGATTAAGATTAGGGAAGAACTACGGTCCCTTCGGGTAATACCCATATCTCGGTTATTCGGTTTCCACCGCTTGATTGCCTGGCGACGTTGAAACCGATTTCTTTGCCCTTGTCTATGCCCGCCATCGAGCCAAAGGCTGTATCAGGCGTGTGCACACGGACATTGCTATCAACAGGGAAAGCACTCGCACCGACGATCAGCTGACCACCGCGAACAGCGTTGACTATGCCTGTTTGGTCGAAGCTTGGCGGGTAGTATTCTGGCAGACCTTGCGCATTTGCCAGGAATGCCATGGCCGACAAACCGGCCATCAATAGTGATCTGTATATACTAAGCATGATCTACCTCGTCTAGGTTATGGCTTCAGCTCGCGCCAGGAGAATCGTCCTGTGCCGGTTCCGCCTCCGGTGTTTGTTTTAATGCTATCAACATCACCGGTCGTTGTTCCGCCATTACTGGTGCCGGTACTGACATTGGTGACAAGAATATTATCGATGAACGAACTGTCAGAAGGTGTACCGGAATCATGACGAATTCTGGACACGACATTGTCGGGACTGTCCACATCCGCGATATTATCGGTCAGCGAGAACTGGCCGTCGCCATTCAGATCGAAAATGGCATCAGAGGAGGCGCTGCCGCTTACCGGGTCAAAGCCCAGAGTGAAGCCGCCAGGTACCGGGCCACAACTGGTCGGGTCTTTCGGCAGTACCGTGTTAACGAACAGCAGGCCACCACGGACGAGGAAGTCGCGCACTGCCCTTTCGCCAGGGTATTGTACGGTACCGCCTTCGTCTTCTACATCAAGATCAATGTACCAGCCCATTACCTTGCTGCTTGCACTGCCGGTGTTGTCGTAAGTTACCGTATTACTCGATAACGAGCCCACGGTATTGCCTTCCTTAAGTGCGCTCTTGTCTTCAAAGGACTGTTCTATCAACTGAGCGTTTGTACTCAGCCGCGTAACCAGTGGGGTGTTGGACATATCATCCCAGACCCCATATATGGACTGGATGTCGGTGCTGGTTGCATCTTCATCCGTTATCCAGCTACCAGTGCCGAAGATCACAATGAATCCGGTTTCTTCAGGATGTTTGATCACTACCGGCTCGTTGGTGATCGGTTGCGCAGCACCGCCAACACCATAAGTGGCCTGGAAAAGCAGTTTTGTACTGCTGCCCCAGCTTGCCGTGTTAGAGGAGCTAAGGTCGAAGCGGTACAGATTACCCTGCAGGTCGCCAGCGTAGACATGGTCGACAGTGCCGTCGAGATCGGTATCAACAGCACGTACGCCGGACAGGCCATTTGGTGTTGTGGTGTCGGAGCTGGTCGCTTTGCCGACCCCGGTGTCTATTTTTACGAAGTCAGAAGCAGACCATACACCGTCTTCTCCGCCATCGATGAATAGCACGTAGAGGGCCGCATTACCCGCAGCAGACGAACTATTGTAGCCATTGCCGAAAATGGCAACCCAGCGCTGATTACCGCTGCCATCCGTTGCATTACTCATGGCCAGCACAGGTTCGCTGAACGAGTAACCCAGATCGCCATCAGGGTCATCATCTTCGGTGAATTCCCACATGACGTTAGCCGCAGCATTGGTTTCGGTGTCGAAACTGGTTGGGTCGGTAATGTCGATCGCATAATAACCCTTGCCGCCCTTGCCGAGGCCGCCAACCAGTACCGTGTACCAGTCCAGGGCGCTGTTCCGGGTTATATAGACATCGTTAATACTTGGTGTCAGGTCAACATAGAAGCTGTGGCTGTAGTCGGGTTTTGTCAAGTCCGAAAGATTCTCGAAGACCATGTTGGGAACATAGGCGAAGACTTCGTCACCGGTATCGGCTGCAAATGCATGCAGCATTCCGTCATTGCCACTGATATAGACGACCTCATCACGGCCAAGGTTATCTGACTTAAAGGTGTTATACGGGTCTGTGACCGGGTAAGCACCGGATCCGCGGCCTGTAAAGGGTGGTGAGCCGACAAATACGGGAGCTGAGTGCACCAGGTCGCCGAGTTTGCCCTTGGTCGTTGGACGCACCCGGAATTCACCATCATCCAGGCTGCCACCTTCGTACTGGGACTGACCACGCAGGTACTCAAGCCGATCCTTGCCTACCGGCCCGGTACGAGTGTAATTGCTGAGTGCAGGCGCATTAAGCTGATCCTGCTGGCCACCGGCGGTAGATGTGAGGTTTGCCCACTGAAACGGTATTCCCGTGCTGGATCCGGCGTTATCCTTGTAAGTAACGATTACCCGGCTATCGCTTGCATAATCTGTCTTGCCATCAAGTTGTTCCGCTGCACTCCACAGGCTGGTTGTCAGGTCTACAACACCATTTAGCCCGATTGGGTGTGCAAGCATGTCACCTGTGTTGTTGGTGGTGTCGAAAAACGCGCGGAATACAACAGAGTTACTCTTCAGGTTCTGGGTGTTAAAGGCAACCGCAGAAGCAACGCCGGTACCGTCAAGGATTTCAGAGAAAATCTCACCTAGAGAGGTCCTTAGAGCAACAGGGTTTGCGGCGTTCATGAACTGGCCGCGCCCGTTATAGGCTGCATGACGGAGGTCGTCGACTTTTTGAGCATCGTTAGCTGATGCTGTGGGCCATGTGAAAGCGGCATCAAGGTCCGATGGCATTGAGCTCAGTGTGCCTTCAACACCGTAGGCCAGTGTGAAGGTGGTCATGTGTTGGTGCAGGCGGTCGTTGGCGCTCAGTGAGCCCGTGCCGCGATAGTAGTTGGCGTCCCGCGTTGTTATCGGTACAAGATTATTGGTACTGTCACCATCCAGATCGTCTTCATAGTACTTCATGGCAATATCGGCCAGCGTAGCGGTTTCAGTTGCTGCGAAACTTCCGCCATCGTAGTCGCTATCATCATCACCGTCGTGATCGGTGCTACCACTCCAGCTTCCGTTGTAGAAACCATCTGTCATCAGTATGGTGTAGTTTTGCTGGCATGAGCCTGCTGCTGTACTCAGACGTGGACAGCCAGCGCTACCGCCGAATATATCGTCACTTTCACCGCTGGTTCCATCACAGGTGTAATACAATCCAGCCTTGTCCAGGTTGTCGCGCAACGGTGTACCGCCGCTGGTCGGACTCTGATTGAAAAGCGTATCAAGCAGCGATTTCTTGTTGCCGGTTGATGTGCTGGCATTCATCGAGGCAACGCCAATGCGGTGGTTTGACGTGTCATTGATAGTAGCCATGCCGACGCGGGCAAAAGCGGTTGCTTCAAGCGCCTGACTTATTGCAGCCTTGGTTGCCAGGTCGCGTTTCCGGTAGTAAGTAAACCAGTTTGCGAAGTTTTGTATTTCCAGGGCATACGAGCAACTAACGAACCCGTCCAGATCAGTGTCCTGGCCACAGTCAGAGCGGCCGAAGCCAGTGGTCTCGTTTAAAACAGCGCGGGTGTAGCTGTCAGAACCGCCAGAGGCGGCCGGTTTGATCTCCACCCTGGTATGGCTGTCCGTGGCATCAATCACACCATCTGAATCCGTGTCGGTCCAGGTGTAGTACCGGGCCGGGAAGTAGTTGGTGACAGTTATATCTGTTGGTGAATTATCGGTGGTAGACGTAGGCGCCTGAGCAGTATAGTCATCAAGTACCTGGGTAAGGTCTTCTGTGTCACCGGCTGGCAACCAGGCATCATACAAGGCGCTGTCAGGCGTACTGTTGGCGAAGACAGCAGGTGTGGCCTGGCTATCGACACCTTTCCAGGGTATGTAGGTTACGTCCGGATTGTAATACTGTGCATTATAGCCACTGTAACGAACGCGCCAGACGCCATAGGGGTCTGATGTGGTTCCCAGTTGAGTGAGCACCGCCTCCTCGCTGGGGACGATCCTTCCATATTGAGAGCTCGTGCCGGCCCAATGAACGCCATTTGGAAAAATGTAGGCTCTGTAGTTATTGCTGGTTGCATCCACGTCGGGCATGTGAAACAGGCCCTGATCGCGGTTCCGGATAGTAACTTCCCAGTCCATACTGCCCGAGTTATCGGTTAGCAGAAATACGTTGGGCTCAATCCCATTGGCTACTTCCAGTGCGTTATCGGCAAGGTTCAGGTCACCGGCCAGGGCTACGGGCAAATAAGCTGTTGCAAGCGTCGATGCCAGAAGTGTCAGGCGCGATGCAGAAAATTTGTTGGATCTTTTGTTCATGACGATACCCCTTGCTTGGTAAAGTGCGATGTTCCAGCGCCTTGCCCTAAAGAATCTTTCCATAATAGGTTTGTATGAACACAGGAGACTGATTGTTGGCACCTGTGCCTCTCGCGGTTATTCTGAACAGTTCGACATCACCGCCGCCGGCGCCAGTACCGTATCCGCCGAGATTGAATTTATCGATAGCAGTCGTTGCGCTGCCATAGTGCTCAATAATGTAGCGCGGCGCAGGTGCAGAACCGTAGGTGCTTGTATAGCTGCTGTCCGCCAGGCTGTCGGTATTATCCCAGCCAAGCGTGCGCCATAGCTCCTGGACTGAATTATCATAGTGCCCGTCGCTGCCAGTGGTATCGAATCCGGCGGTAACTGTTACGTCGTCTTCTATATGCGCTTCTGCAGCCCTGAGAGCCGACTCTGCGGCTTCAAATGCCTGCTGGTGTTCGCGTGTGTTACTGGCCATTTTTTCCTCCATGGTTGTTGTCTGCATGGAAGAGACGCCGATCAGAGTCATCACCAGGAGAATAAACAGGCTGACTACCAGCGCTGCTCCCGATTGCTTCGTGTTCGCTGCAGTATTGTTCATAAGGAGATCCAGCCTTACATGTCGCCGCGATTGCGGATTTTGACGGTTGATGTATAAACCTGGCGCAGGCGCTTGTCCGCGCCATGGGACGTATCATCGAACTGCGTCCCCGCCAGGTAGTAAGTGTTGTCATCATTCTCGTAGTTGATCTGATCAGGCGTGTAGGACAGCAGGGCAACCCGTACGCTGACAACGCTGTTCCAGTTAGCTGCGCCCACCTGGTCGGCAGTGACATAGCGGTTGGCGAGCCTGTCCCCGGTGGTGTCGACGCCGTAAAGTGTCTGCATACTTTCTATGCCATCGACAAGCTCCTGCGCAGCACCGGCTGAGACGGTGCCGCCAGTATTATTCAGCAGGCCACGTCGATAGAGCGCCCGGCCATTACCCGACTGGCTGACACCAATGTAGTAGATTGTGGAGACCATCTTGACAATTTGAGCTTCACTGTCATATGCGTGGGGATTTCCGTTTACGCTGGTGCAGTCAGCCGGATAGCCCAGTCCTTTCGTACAGTTGCCAGGGCTGAGCCCGCCGCCGCCCGCGTTATGTGTCAGGGTGTCGTCAGCACCTCCCGAGTTGATGGAAAGGTTGTCGGCCTGGAAGATCGCAGTATTATCGTTGTCACAGACCATCAGGATATCGCCGGTCGCTAGCCCGGTAGCATCAACAACCTTGAACTGGGCGGAGCTGGCATTGTGTGGCGGAGTGCCTAGTTTGTAACTGTTGTCGCCACCGCGCATCATGATAAAGCCATCGCTATCGGCGATCCGGTCACCGGCTGCGGTGCCAGTGGCGGGGAATTCGGAAGGGAAAGTGTCGACGCCACCTTCAAAGCCAACAATGGCGCCATTGCCAAAATCGGTAGACGTCGTCGCACCGCCTGTCAGTGTTACTGCAACTTCATCGGTACGCGGGCAGGGGGAAAATCCTGCCATACGGATTTCCCTTGTCAGTAAGTTCATCGCAAAGCGTGAATTTTCCTGCATGCGCGAAATGTTCTCGGTAACCTGATAAGACTGTTTGCTGCTGGCATAGATCTGAACGACGCCTGTAAGCAGGACGCTGCTAAGCAGCAGGGCGATCATCAATTCGATGATCGTGAATCCCTTGAGTTTTTTATGAAATGAGTTCATAGCCCAGTCCTTATTGCCAGTGGAATTTGATTGGCAACCCGTTCGCCATCTTCCCAGCGAGTTTCGGTCCAGGTGATGGTAACCAGTGCTTCGTTGCCGTTGTTGACAACAACACTGCCGTCACCATCGGGAAGAAGACCTTTATTAATGCCAAGCGTTGTGCTGCAAACGCTGTTGGTTTTCCATTTACCCAGCAGACACTTCCACTGGTTAAGGTCGTAGGCCGCTATCGCATTCCCGTCGCAGGTGGCACCGTTTGCCTGGCAGTTGGAGCCACCACTGGTCGGCGCGGTGCCGGCCGTATTGTTGTATGTCCCCGCCAGCGCTGCGTCGCGATTTGCCCGCATGCGATCGATGATGTCGTAGGCAAGCAAGGTCGCCTGACCGCGAGTTGCGGCAGAAGCGTTGGCTTTTAGCGAGGTGGCCTGGAGACCGGCAAGGCCCAGCAAACCCAGCGACAGGACGAGTACAGCGATCATCACTTCGATCAGAGTGAAACCATGGCTCCGGGCAGCAAGCGATTTTGAGTGTAAGGTGATCATGGGCAGGCATATCTCCCGTCAACAGACATGTGGCCGCTGGGCGCAACTGACAGTCTGCGGCCAATTTCCCCGGATTCGCACAGTGTTACCGTGCAGTTGGCGGCGCAGGCGGTGCTGAGGAAGCCCTGGGAATCATAGGTGAAAGTGCTCTGACCACCATCGGCAATCAGTGTGTGCTCGCCATCCTGGCTGGCGTAGATACGGATATCGGTGCCGCCCACTGTTGTTTCCACTGTCCAGCCAGCTTTCCAGTTACTGTCGCCGGATGCGGCGGTGACATTAATCGATTGGCCACGCTTCACAGCTTCACTGCGAGCCAGGTTCAGTGCGCCAACCAGTTCGTTGACCTGCGTGGTCATGCGATTGTTACGCATCAGGTCCCCGAAGCTTGGCACCCCGATCGAGAGGACTATGGCGACAATCGCCAGTCCGATCATCAGTTCCACTAATGTAAAGCCGTTTTGTTTCTTCATGACGTTAACCTAGCCGAGTGAGTGCAGCCTAGTAAATTCAATTCCGATGAGTGGATCTTTATTGGCGACAAGTGGTTAAAACCGGTATCGAGCAGTCAGACCCATCCCACCTTTATATAGGGGACAGGTAAGGAAAAACTTTATAGAGCGGGGCGATTATTCCAGTGGTATTTGTCGCCCTGGGAGCGGTTGAGCGTGGTTTTCAGTCCTTCGGCGACAGCCAGGCCGCATCTCTGGCGAGGAAGCCGGTGCTAAAACTTGTTCGTACGGTGGTCGAGTCTGCACCGGACGGACGTTGCCATAACACCTGTACTGCTGCTGTAGTGGTAAGGCCGGAGGCAAGCACCGATTGCTCGTAGTTGAATTCAGGTGGCGAAAGATAGGCCGGGATGGTCGGCGTTAGCGCATCACCCTGGGTAATAAGCGCATTAAATTCAATGAGTTCGGTAATATTTTCAGCAATTAAAAGCGCCTGGTTGGCCCTGTGGATATTGCCCGAGCTTACCCACAGGCGTGCCTGTAATTGACCCAGTCCTAACATGCCGATACTAAAGACTAATAGTGAAATCAGCGATTCCATCAGGCTAAAGCCCTTCTGCCTTTGTGGCATATCTAGAAATCCCTCCATGATCCCGGAACTTTCACACTGCGCAGTGCCGGGAAATTCAATAAGGTCAGGCGGTCGTCGGCGACCTGAATATGGTTAAAGTTAAGTTCGGCACCACTCGCATTGAGGTCACCATTGATGACAAGTGAGCCGAAAATTTCAAAACGTACTCCGGCGATTGGGTCCGGGCAGCTGCTATCGATGAATACTATGCCGTAGATACGCACGCCGGGTGAGAATTCCGGGCACTCGACTTCTGGAGGGAAATACACAACTACGGGGCGAGTGGGGCTGCCCATGCTTTGTGTCCAGCGGCCGTTGACGAGATCTGCAGTACGAACGATCGAGTAGCGCCGTTCCGCATCGGGAAGCTGCTGTTCAGTCTCGGCCATTGTCGAGAACTCTTCGATGCTGACTGTGAGGACAGTCGACCAGAGCGGCCGGCGCAAGCGTTGTGTATTTATGCTCCCCTGGTGTAAATCAATCGCAGGGAATGGTGGGCAAGGCTGTGTCCCGGTTAAGCGTACCGATTCACCTGCAGTATCTGTATCGCTGTTTATTGGCCTGATACTGGTACTGTTCGATGCTTGTGTGATGCAACCGTTGATAATTAATGCCGGTGGCGATTCAGCAGTAGGCGTCAGCACCGTCAGTATGCGTACTTTCTGACTGAAGCTGGCAGACAGTCCACTCTTATCGTTACGTGTACTGGTGGCTTTTAGGTCGATGAACCTGCTGGTTTTGTCGGGGCGCGAAAGTGTTATGGACGACCTCATGCTATTGTCGGGTGTGGTGAACGATTGCTGGTACATTGAACCTTCGTTATCGGGGGCAGATACCCAATTCAGCGTGTCGAAGTTTTCGGTTAGATTGGCAATAGCATTGCTCCACTGGGATTGGGCTTCCAGCGAGAGGCGAGTGTGCCAATGACTGTTATTAGACATACGCTGCTCGGTAAGCTGGGTTTGGGCTACGGCTAGTGTTACCAGGGTAATAGACATGCTCAGAACCAGGGTGATCAGCAGGTTGGCTGCGCCTGCTTGACGCTGCCGCGAAAATGCAATTGGTTGCGTCACTCAGGCACGTCCACCAGTACATCGTTACGGACGATGATCCACCGGTTTAGCTGCATGGCTGTTGCCGGTTGATTAACCAGTTGACCAGTTAGATCGACAAAAACCGCTCGATGTATCAACCGGGATCTATCGTTAGTGCACGGTGAAGCTGTATTCAGCAGATCTGTGCAGTCCTCCAGAATATCGAAGCTGAGCCCTGTTATTTCGATATCGGGTTCGTTCAGTGTTTGCCAGTAACCGCTGTCGCATGCAGTACCGTTACCACCGTAGCGTGTCTGAACAGAGAAATTACGCAGCCTGAAGCCGAACTGTTCAACGTTGTCAGCGTCTGTGCTGTCTGGACAGGGTTCGGTGTTGCATTGCCCGATACCAACCCGTCCGTCCTTGTCAAGGTCGTAGGCGAACAGGATGCAGGAGTTATCGTGTTCATCGGGATAGGCTTGTGATCTCAACCGGTTTTCGGCAGTTGTAAAAGGGTTGTCACTGGAGGCTTGAACTGAAGCATCGAAACGCCAGTAGCCGGCGCGACGAATATCACTGCTTATGAGGTGCAACAGTCCAAAGAGCTGATGGTGTAGATGTGCGGTCTCAAGCTGCTCTCTACTATGGTGCACAGTTGCGGCATATACCGTCAGTACGGCGGCAATCGCTACAAGGCCAATGGCAGATGCGATCATTAGTTCAATAAGGGTGATACCGTGTTGCCGGTGCATGTTGTCTAGCATGCGGGGTACCCCCTCGTTGAGACAGAGCAGGTGCGTATACGCCCGAGCGGACTGACAATAATACGAAGCTCTCCAGCATTGTTGCTAACTACCAGAGTGTCTGCACTGGCGGTACCGCGGAGAGCGCTGAACTGGAGATACCGGTTTGAAACGGATCGGCTCAGCGAGAGTGTGACGGAGGGGAAGGCGTTTGACAGCTGTCGGTGAAGACGCGTGGAACCCGTAGCACCGCTCTCACAGGCATTGGTGTTCCCATATTCTTTGTGGCAGTCGCACTTCTCCACGTCACTCCACCCAATGCACCATTGCCGGGGTGAGGGTGTTGATACCGAAAAATAGGTGGTCTTTTGATAATTCAGCGCATGGTTTCGCGCCTGCCTGAGTTCCTGGGCGAGCGCCTCGGCGGCACCGCGCAGACGATGGCCGTCTGCAAACCGCGCCATGGCAGGCACTGCCAAGCCTGCCAGCAATGCCACAAGGGCAACCGTCAGCAGCAACTCAATAAGCGTAAAACCGGATTGCCTTGTATCATCCATGATCAGGCTCCGAAGCAACTTGTTCCATGTTGTTGCGGCAAGTATAGTCAAGTCCGCACGGCGTGCAAGGAGTGCATGCCTGAAATACACAAGGGAGTTGTGTTATGGACAGAAACCGGTTCCAGGGTTTCTCATTACTCGAATTACTGATTGCGCTGGCTATTGTTGCGATTCTCGCCACCATTACTGTTCCCTCTTTCAGTGGACTGCTTGCCAAGTCCCGGCGTAGCGATGCGACGTCAGCATTATTGCTGGTTCAACTCGCGCAGGAACGCTGGCGTTCCAGGAACACCAGCTATGCGCAGAGTCTCGAAGAACTTGGCTGGGCGTCTCCGATATCGTCTGAAGGCTACTACCGGCTGCGTGTCAGTGAGGCGGATGCGGCGGGTTACCGGATCCTTGCACAGCCAACGGGCGTACAGCGACGTGATAGCTGCGGGGTTTTTGCTGTTGATGCGAATGGTTCTGACCATAGCGAAGGGTACGCGGGACCGGCTTGCTGGAATCGATAGCGCTGTTAGTCACTCGTGGCGCGCTTGATGACAGACTGTATTGTCATTGGTGCTGGTCTGATTGGTATGTTATCGGCGCGCGAGCTGGTTAACGCCGGATTGCGGGTGACCGTGCTGGATCGGCAGCAGCCAGGGCGCGAGTCTTCCTGGGCCGGTGGCGGTATTCTCTCGCCACTGTATCCCTGGAGGTATTCCGATGCAGTCAATGAGCTTGCGAGCTGGAGTCAGCAGCGCTACGCAGATTTGTGCCAGCAGTTAATCGATCAATCGGGTATAGATCCACAGTGGACTCAAACCGGGTTGCTAATTGCTGATGTTGAAGAACCGGATCTACTGGATCGCTGGCAAAGCAGATTCAGTGTTGAGCTGCAAAAGGTGACGGCAAAACAGATTCAGGTCATTGAGCCTGAATTGGGAATCGCTGTTGCTGAAGCTGTCTGGTTACCGGGCGTGGCGCAGGTGCGCAACCCGCGCCTGGTGCAGGCCCTGCGGGCCAGTCTGGAACAGGCAGGCGTTAAGTTTCGTACCGAGTGTCCAGCGCAGGCATGGATCACCAAAGGCGGTAAGGTCAGCGCAGTTAAAACACCTGAGGGGGACTTGTCTGCCGATGCTTACATAGTCGCCAGCGGTGCCTGGAGTGGCGAGCTATTGGCCGCCACTGGTTTGCAGCTGCCGGTTGAACCTGTGCGAGGACAAATGTTGTTGTTCAACGGTCCGCCCGGACTGGTCAGAACGATTACTTTATATAAAACCCGTTACGTAATTCCGCGCCGTGATGGACGTGTGCTGGTGGGTAGTACGCTTGAACACGTAGGTTTCGATAAGCAGACTACAGAAGAGGCGCGCAATGACCTGAAGGCCTCGGCATACGAACTGATCCCGGCGTTGGCCCATCATGCGATTGAACAGCACTGGTCGGGTTTACGACCTGGGAGCCCCGAGGGTATCCCGGCGATCGGCCCTCATCCGCACCTGGAAAATCTGTTTATTAATGCCGGACACTTCCGCAATGGCGTGGTTTTGGGACCGGCCTCGGCCCGATTGGTTGCGGATCATGTTCTTCAGCGCGACTCAGGGTTCATTGCGGAAGTCTATCTACCTGAAAATATAGCAAAAAATATCTAAGTGGTGATGGTCTGGACTTTGTCTAAATTGGCGTCGTATACTGCCGATTATGAATAACTTCGAAGACAGTAGTCTACTCGGTGAGGCTGAAGTGGTACGGCGTCTCCAGGCATACGATATCCTGCCAACGCAGCAGCGCCTGCAGATTGCCCAGGTATTGCTGGCGCGTGACCAGCATTTGAGTGCCGATCAGGTGCTCGAGCTGGTTAATGTTGGTGGTACTGTGGTTTCCAAGGCAACGGTCTATAACACCCTCGGTCTATTCGCAGAGAAGGGCATATTGCGCGAAGTGAACGTCGATCCCAGCCGTGTTTTCTATGACACCAATAACAGTAGTCACCACCATTTCTACAATGTGGACACCGGTGAGTTGTCTGATATCGACCCAGGTCAGGTTCCGGTAGACCAGTTACCAAATGCACCTGATGGTACGGTAGTCGATGGTGTGGAAGTCATTATTCGCGTACGTAATTCAGGTGACAGCGGTACTGCCTGAGTTGTCGCCACTGGCACTATTCTTTATACTCGCGCACCCCAAGCCGGAATAGCTCAGTCGGTAGAGCAGCTCACTCGTAATGAGAAGGTCGGGGGTTCAATTCCTCTTTCCGGCACCATTTTCACTCACTCAGTCAAAGCGCATCGACAAGTCAACGGCGGTAACGTGCTTGGTCAGTGCGCCGATGGAAATATAGTCCACACCGGTTTCTGCATAGGCCCGAATATTATCCAGCGTGATGTTACCTGACGCTTCGAGTTCGGCGCGTGCTGAGTTGAGCGCAACAGCCTGTTTGATCTGGTCGGGCGTAAAGTTATCCAGCAAAACTCTGTTAGCACCAGCATCGAGTGCCTGTTGAAGTTCGTCCAGGTCTTCAGCCTCGACCTCGACCATGAGTTCCGGTTTCAGTTTTTGCGCGGCTTCGACAGCGGCCTTGATCGAGCCGGCAGCGGCGATGTGGTTTTCCTTGATCAGGAAGGCGTCATAGAGCCCCAGCCTGTGGTTGTGACAACCCCCACAGCGCACCGCATACTTTTGTGCGCGTCTCAGGCCAGGGATGGTTTTTCGGGTATCAAGGATACGAGTGTCGAAACCTTTTAGTCGTTTGGCGTATTGATGGGCGATTGTTGCAGTGCCTGACAATGTTTGCAGGAAATTCAGGGCGGCCCGTTCACCGCTTAGCAGACAGCGTGCCGGGCCTTTCAGGGTGCAGATTACCTGGTGGGGAGCAATGGCATCGCCGTCGGCAACATACCAGCGAATATCAGCGTGTTCATCCAGGTGGTGGAATACCGCGTCGAACCAGTTGCGTCCGCAAACAATGGCGTCTTCGCATGAATAGACGCTGGCTTTCCAGGTAGTGTTCTCTGGAATCAGCTGCGCACTGATGTCGCCATTGCCGATGTCTTCGTCCAGCGCGTGCCTTACGTCCTGCTCTATCTGGGCGTCGAGCGCTTCGAGCAGCATCTATTCAGAGATTTCCAGTAATTCTATTTCGAATACCAGCGTTGCATTGGGCGGTATCACGCCGCCGGCACCGTTTTCGCCGTAACCCAGGTGCGAAGGAACGGTGAGTTTGCGCACGCCGCCAACCTTCATGCCGACAACACCCTCGTCCCAGCCGGGGATTACATAGCCGCAGGCGATGGGGAAGCTGAACGGGTCATCGCGGTCCTTGCTGGAATCAAACTTGGTGCCGTCTTCCAGCCAGCCGGTGTAATGCACAATGGCTGTCTGGCCGCGGCCGGTGCACAGCGTGCCTTCGCCGCTGGTGGTATCTTCGTAGATCAGGCCGCTGTCGGTTGTGGTTTCGCTCATGGATCTGCCTTGTTGTCCGCTTTGAAGTTCGACCCGGAAAAATACGTGTTTTTGAGGCTCTGCGCCAGTCCTGCAAGCAGTAGCAGGCTCAGCAGGTTGGGTAAGGCCATGAGGATATTGGTGATATCCGCAATGTTCCATACCAGTTTTAGGGGAACTGCGGCACCAATCAGCACCAGGAAACAATAGACAACCCGGTACGGCATCACTGCGCCTTCGCCAAACAGAAAACGGGCTGAACGATCGCCATAGTAGGACCAGGCAATGATGGTCGAGAAAGCAAACAGGCTCAGGCCAATACCGACAACTGCTGCACCTGACGCACCAATAGAGCTGTTGAATGCATGTGCTGTTAATGCAGCACCAACCAGGTCTTCTCTGCCAAGTGTGTATGCGCCGGTGACGATGATTACCAAACCGGTCATGGTACAGATCACCAGCGTATCGATAAACGGTTCGAGCATGGCAACCAGCCCTTCACGAACCGGTTCATTGGTGCGTGCAGCGGCGTGTGCCATGGGTGATGAACCGAGACCGGCTTCGTTGGAAAACAGGCCACGCGCAACGCCCCAGCGGATGGCTTCACCGACCGCGCCACCACCAACCGCCCATGGATTCAGCGCATGATTAAATATGGTCGATAAAGCGTTGGGGATGTCGGCGGCATGATTGAAGAGCACAAACAGGGCGGCACAGATATAGATAGATGCCATCACCGGTACGATGGTGCTGGCGACGCGGGCAATACGCGTCACGCCTCCGAGAATAACCAGTGCGACAAGAAAAGCCATTACCAGGCCAATCAGCCAGCCATGATCTTTCAGTTCCGGGTACAGGTAGCCGAGGCCATCAACCACCGAATTGGCCTGCACCATATTACCTATGCCGAAGGAGGCGATCAGTGCAAAGCTGGCAAAAAGTATCGCCGTGCGCTTCATGTTCAGGCCGTGCAGCAGCGTATACATAGGGCCACCGGCCACTACGCCGTTCTCATCAAACTGTCTGAATTTTAGCGCCAGCGTGCACTCGGTGAACTTGGTGGCCATACCGAAAAAAGCTGTCATCCACATCCAGAACAGCGCGCCTGGTCCGCCGAGGGTGATCGCAGTCGCCACGCCGGCAATATTGCCGGTACCCACTGTGGCGGACAGTGCTGTTGACAACGCCTGGAAGTGACTGATCTCGCCAGCATCGCTGGCCTTGCTGTAGCGCCCGGATACCAGGTCCAGCGCATGCCTGAAGCCACGTATCTGCACGAAGCCCATGCGCAGGGTCAGGTACAGTCCCATGCCCAGCAAAACAGCCAGCGTCAGGGCATTGCCCCACAGCAGGCCGGCAAGTTCGCCGGTCCAGTTTGTCATCGAAGTGACCAGATCATTCATAGGGTCGCAGTATCAGGGTGTCGCCTCGCTGGGTAAATTCGATATGTTTCAGCACGCTCATGCCAAGCAGGATTTCCATGTCGTGCATACCCGGATTAATGCTTGCCGGAACGTTATGTACGATCATTGGTCCGATCGAGACACTGTCGAGTGTAGTGCGGTAGGCGGTAACGATGCCATTGGCTGTCTGGTACTGAACCGGCTGGCCGCGTTTGAGGCCGAGCTCGTCGGCCAGTTTTGCCGGTATCGCGACATCGCTGGCACCGGTATCAAGCATGAACTCCACGGTCCGGCCATTGACTTCACCGTTGCTGACGTAGTGACCGAAGCGATTGCGCTTGAGCACCACTTCCTGGGTGCCAGCTTCATTGAGCCGGCTGAAAACGGCCTGATTCGGGTTGCGTTGCTGATCGAGTTTGTGGCTGAAAAACAGGGTAAGCAGTACCAGCAGGATAATCCACGCGGCGATTGTCATGCCCTTGCCAATGCGGCGGGTATCCGGTTTTTGAGGCACTGTCATATGCCAATTGTAAACCAGTACTCCCTAGTAAACGAGCCGCATTCCGGCAAACACGTGGCGCTTGTCGGCTTCAAAAAAATTGCGGAAGCTGGGGCGTTTAATCGCCGGGCGAGTGTGCAGGCTGCCACCTTTTAAAGTGTAGTGACGATCGTCGAACCAGGGCTGCGAGTATTCGTCGTAAGGGAAGGGTGAAAAGCCTTCGTAAGGGTGGAAGGTGTTCCGACACCATTCCCAGACGCGTCCGGTATGTTCCAGCGCGCCAATCCGACAGGCTGCTTCCCATTGATATTCGTGTGGCAGTTGGCCGCCTGCCCAGTTTGCGAAGGCGCTGGCTTCATAGTGGCTGATGCCGGAAACGGGTTCATCCGGGGCCAGGGCATAGCCGCCGTTGAAGCTGACACCATACCAGTTGCCACCAGCATTGCGGCGCCAGTGATCAGGGCTCTCTACATTATGACTCTCACGCCACAGCCAGCCAGCCTCGCACCAGTGAGTGGATGCCTGGTAGCCACCAGCTTCGATGAAGCCGAGGTATTCGGCATTACTCACTGGATGGCGGCTGATGCTGAAAGCGCCAAGATCGGCCTGTTGCCGCGGCAATTCGTTATCGTAGGCGACAGGCCGGTCTCCACCGATACGGTAATGACCGCTCGGAATATCAAAACTATTGCGGTTCAGATCGTCTGCCTGCAACGCAGTGAGTGTCTCGCCTTCAGGTTGGTGTTCACTCAGCGCTTTCTGGGTCAGGATCATCAACAGGGTTTCGTAGTGCTGACTGTAATGTTGAATAAGAAAATGGAGTACATAGTCATCTACAAAAAGTTCGTGTGCCTGCCACTCCGGGCGCAGGTTGTGCAGATAGTGAAGATTGAAGGCGTTCAGTTCCCTGGCCCACGTGAGCAGGTCCGATTGCGGCGGTAAGCGCGGCCCGCGCTCTGCTTTGGGAGTTTCCGGGGGGGTATAGAAGGACTTGATCGGCGCTGTGACGCTGTCGTCACCACGTATTGTCTCGTGCAGCCAGAAGCACTCGGTAAAGATGCAATGGCCAAGATGCCAGCCGACAGGGCTTAAATCAGGGTGGTATTGGCTACGGAAGCCGGTGTCGTCAACATCGGTGGCGATTGCCAGCAGCAACGCCTGGGCGTTGCCCAGTTCAGTAATCAATGCATCCGTGCTCACAGCGACAACAATTCCGGCGGTTCTTCAGGGTCCAGTATCAGGATTTGGTGTTCCGGTATGCTTTGCCAGACGCCGGACTCGGTCAGCGGTTCCGAGGCAATCAGTTGGGCATCCGCAAACGCTTCATCATCGGTAGTGTAATACAGTGTTGGGCAGGCGTCACCGCTGGCATGTCGCACGGCGTACAGACGCTCGCCATCGCTAACGACAATAGTCAACAGGGCGCGATTGCCATCAATCCAGCCTTCCGTTTTTTTCATCAGGTTTGACAAAGCCTTTTCCATGGCCAGGTCGGGATTGTCATTCAACTCCTGTCGGAGTGCAGCAAACAGATACTCTGATTCGGTGTTGCCGCGGATTGCCGGCAGGTAACTCGGGGCCAGTTCGGCGGTTATCCTGGGTCGGACCTGGTCGTGGAAATTGTCTATCAGACCATTGTGATCAAAAAGAAATTCATTGTCGGCAAATGGCTGCGTATTTGCGTGGTTTACCGGGTTGCCGATGGTGGCACTTCGTATGCTGGCCAGCCACAGCCCGCTGGTCAAAGCCCGGCCCAGGTGCGGAAGATTAGGGTCAGTCCAGATCGGATTGGGGTTGACGTAGACAGCGGGCAGGCCAGTGTTCGGATACCATCCGAAGCCGTACCCATCGGCATTCAGCTTGGCGTAGCGGAGTTCACGAGGTGCCCAGCTCTGGACCAGAAGGCTGTGCGGCGGGTCGGTCAGCAGACGCTCCAGCGTTATTGAAGGTCCCAGGTAAGCAGCGATACGGCACATACTAGTCTTTGAAATCCTTTGCTTTGTGGATCGGTTTCAACAAGCTTTATAACGGATTTTAGGTGGCTGTCATACAACTGTAACATTCGTACGTTGTACTATTTCGTCTGGCACAACCGGTAGTGCAGAAAAATGTCCGTCACGGCCGATACTCTAAAGAATCGAGAAACAACAATGAAGCGAATTCTGATCGTCGAGGATGAGCAAGCTATCCGCGAAATGGTGGGCTTCGCGCTAAAGAGGGCGGAACTTCAATTTGAAGAGGTTGCAGGTGCAGAGCAGGCCCTGGTCGCGGTGGCCAGTAACCCGCCGGATCTGATACTGCTGGACTGGATGCTGCCGGGTATGAGCGGAGTTGATCTGGCCAGGCGGCTGCGCAAGGAAGAAGTAACAGCGAAAATTCCTATTATTATGCTGACCGCCCGGGCCGAGGAAAACGACCGGGTCTACGGTCTGGAAGTCGGTGCCGACGACTACATTACCAAACCGTTTTCACCGCGCGAACTTATTGCCCGAATTAACGCGGTATTGCGCCGTAGCCAGGCCGATAGTGTGGAACAGTTGATCGCGTACGATGGCTTGTCCCTGGATCCTGTTGGCCACCGGGTTGAAGTCGATAACACCCCTCTAAACCTTGCTCCCACTGAGTTTCGTCTGCTGCATTTCTTTATGAGCAACCCGGATCGGGTGTACAGTAGGGAACAGCTACTGGATTATGTTTGGGGGCGTGGTGTTTTTGTGGAAGAGCGCACCGTTGATGTGCACATTCGGCGCTTGCGCAAGGCGCTCAATAATCGCGGCTATGATCGCTTCATTCAGACAGTCAGGGGAGCCGGATACCGATTTTCAACCAGGGGCTGAAATTGGCTGATCCCTGGAAGGATGAGATTCGGCGAATTGCCGGATTGTTGGTTTTTGGCTTGCTGCTGGGTGCGCTGTTGGGAAATCTGTCGGCCGGCCTGTTACTGCCTTTCCTGGCCTATCTCGGCTGGCATCTATACAACATGTACCGGCTGGTGCGCTGGCTTCGAGAAAGCAAACGCTTCCAGCCGCCAGAGGCCAGCGGAATCTGGGACGAGGTTTTCGAACAGATTTATCGCCTGCAGCAACGTAACCGCAAGCGCAAGCGCAACCTGAGGCGCATGCTGAAACGCTTCCACAAGATTACCGTGGCGCTGCCTGACGCTACTGTAGAATTGCGCCCTAACAGCGACGAGATCGAGTGGTGGAACAATGCGGCGTCGCGCTACCTGGGTTTTCAGTACCCGCGCGATTCCGGGCAGCGCATCAGTAACCTGATCCGTAACCCCGAGTTCCTGGCTTACCTTAACGCTGGCGATGAGCAGACCGAAATGGAGATGCAATCGCCGGTTAACGACGGCGTCACTTTGAGAGTGCGCGTTATTCGCTATTCTCAAAATCGACGTTTGCTGGTGGCTCGCGACGTCACCCGGCTACAACGCCTTGAGCGTACCCGGCAGGATTTTGTTGCCAATGTATCGCATGAGTTGCGCAGCCCTTTGACGGTTGTTGTTGGTTACCTGGAAACCCTTCTGGATGCAGATGTCGACCAAATGTTTGCGGCCCAGTTGCGTAGCATGCGATCCCAGACAGAGCGTATGAATCGCATTGTTAACGATCTGATGTTGTTATCACGTCTGGAAAGCGAAGACCCGCAGCAGAATATCGAGGACATAGATGTGCCGCGCATTATTGATAGCATTGTCGATCATGCGCGCGACCTGAGTGGTAGTGCTGAACATGTGCTAGAGATGGATATTGACAGAGGGTTGTGTATCCAGGGGCATGAGTCTGAAATATACAGCGCATTTTCAAACCTGGTTTTCAATGCTGTGCGTTATACGCCCGACGGTGGTCGAATTCGCATCGGCTGGAAGCAAATAAACGACGAACCGGTATTTTCAGTAATAGATTCAGGCGGTGGCATTGCACCACACCACATACCCCGACTGACTGAGCGCTTCTATCGAGTGGATGCCGGTCGCTCGCGAGCCGGTGGGGGAACTGGCCTGGGTCTCGCTATCGTCAAACATGTTCTGCTGCGCCACCAGGGGCGGCTGGAAATAGACAGTGAGCTCGGCAAGGGTAGCTCTTTCAGCTGTCATTTTTCACCTGAGCGGGCAGCAAGCTGTCTGCCGGCCTCTGCCGGTGTGGTCTGAACGCTTCCGGTTTGTCATACAGCCGTAACATTCTCCTAATACACTCTCCGATCAGCAAGACCAATCGATTCTGTAAATCGTGTGTTTTAGGAGATAACTCAATGAAATTTCGTAAATTCCGTGTGCTGGCGAGTGTGTTGGCCATCAGTCTTGGGCTAAACGGCCTGGCCCAGGCCGACGCCAGGGTTGACCCTGCGTTGTCCGACTACCAGCGTGCAAGCGGTGTTGCGGGTAATCTGTCGAGTGTGGGTTCAGACACCCTCGCTAATCTCATGACCCTGTGGGCGGAGCAGTACAAGCGCGAATACCCAAACGTCAACATCCAGATTCAGGCTGCGGGTTCCTCCACTGCACCGCCGGCACTGACCGAAAGCACCTCCAACTTCGGTCCCATGAGCCGCAAGATGAAAGACAAGGAAATAGAAGCCTTTGAAAAGCGCTACGGTTACAAGCCGACTGAAATTCGTGTCGCAATCGATGCCCTGGCTGTGTTCGTCAATAAGGACAACCCTGTCGAAGGCATGACTATTCCGCAGGTCGACGCCGTGTTCTCTTCAACCCGTAAGTGTGGTGCCCCTGATGACATCAGTACCTGGGGTGCTTTGGGTCTGGATGGCGCCTGGAAAACGCGTTCGGTCCAGTTATACGGTCGTAACTCGGTGTCTGGTACCTATGGTTACTTCAAGAAGAAGGCGCTGTGCAAAGGTGACTACAAGAACAATGTGAACGAGCAGCCGGGTTCGGCTTCAGTGGTTCAGTCTGTATCGTCCTCGCTGAATGGTATCGGTTATTCCGGTATCGGCTACATGACTTCTGGCGTCAAGGCGGTTCCGCTGGCGAAGAAGGGCAAGGATTTTGTTGCAGCGACGCCTGAAAATGCCATTAAGGGAACGTACCCGCTGGCCCGTTTTCTCTACGTCTACGTGAACAAGCATCCCAACAAGCCACTTGCTCCGCTGGAAGCCGAGTTCCTTAAAATGGTGCTGTCCAAATCTGGTCAGACTGTAGTGGTGAAAGACGGTTATATCCCGCTACCCGCAAAAGTTGCCGGGCAGGAATTACTGAAACTGCAGTAAGGCGGGCGGCCTGTCACAGGCCAGGCACACGGGCTCCCGTTTTTGACGGGGCTCAGGCTGCGTTCAGCATATAGCGCAGGGCATCGAATTCCCGGTATCCTACATGCTGCAGCATCAGACCAATGCCGCTGTCGCCTCCATGAACCACGTAGGCTGGTAGCCGGTGTTCGATAGATTTGCCGCGTGTTTCAGCAGTAAAGCAGACTTCCAGTCGTGCCTGGGGTGGAATGTCCACACCATTGACTGCTACGTACATGCCTTCCAGGCTGATGTTTTGGGTGGTGCCGTTTATCATGCCAACGGGTGGGTAATAGAGATTTACGTTGAGGTTGATCTCTTTACGAGAGCTCCATCGGTGTTCAAGGCTCATGGTCTTTCCTCTCTGCACATTGGGTTGGGTGCATTGACTTGTTTGTCATGAACTTAAGCAATAAAAATGCCAAAGAGAATTAAGGTGGTAATTCTGGTGATTACATGCGTATGTCATATTGCACGGCTGGCTTAATCCAGTATGTCTGAAATAACGCCCAGTGAAGGTTACGGTGCGAGCGCGCACCTCCGGATGCGGTTGCTGAAGGACCGTCTGGCGCGGTACGCAGTGGCCATCGGCGGGAACAGTGTAATTGTCGCCATCCTGCTGATTTTCTTCTATCTTCTATATGTAGTGCTGCCCCTGGGTGATGCGCCTGAAATGCACCCGCAGGCGAGCTATCAGCTGGTAGTAGACGCGCCCGTCGAATATCTGGCCATGGAAGAGCAGGCCGAAATTGGCGTGATTATAGACCGCCTTGGCCGGGTCAGATTTCTCTCGACCGGCGATGGCGGGCTAATCAGTGAAACGCAATTGCCTATCCCTGAAGGGGTCACGGTCGACAGTTTTTCGGCGGCGCGTCCAAATACCGGCATTGTTGCGCTGGGTCTGAGCAACGGCCAGGCGCTGGTGGTTCAGCACCAGTACAAGGTCACATTTCCCAACGATGTTCGTGTGATTACACCCGGTATCCATTATCCACTGGGCCAGGAGCTGTTGACACTGAATTCGGCTGGTATGCCGCTATTGCGCATCGGCATTCAGGAAGAGGGGAGCTATACGCTGACAGCCTGGTCAGAGGATGGCACCTTGTCTGTTGTCCGTGCCGAGTTGCAGGAATCGCTGCTGGCAGACGAGGGCAGTTTTGAATTTGATTCGGCCAGCACCTTCACAACGGTAAAGTCGGTACGCAGTCTGCTGATCGATCCTGTGCAACGGAATCTCTACGTTGTTGGCGAAGCCGGGGAACTGGCCTGGTACGATTTAATTGATTTATCAGACCTTCAGCTGCGCGAGCAGGTCGATGTCGCAGCGGCGGGTGTCGAGGTGGTCGATGCACAGCTGCTAACCGGTGGCAGTTCGATCATGATTGCGGGTAACAATGGCGTAATCAGTCAGTGGTTCTCGGTACGTGACGATGATGGCGTGCGCCACCTCAGGGAGATACGCGACTTTAAAGCACCCGAGGGCCTTGTCAGCCTGGTCCCGGAGTTCAGTCGCAAGGCCTTCCTGGCGGCGGCGGACGATGGCAGTGTCGCGGTCTACCATGCGACCGCCCACCAGCAGTTAATGCACGAAGCGGTAGCTGATGCAGGCATCAAGCGTATGGCGGTTGCACCACGCGCCAATGCTATCTGGGTCCTCGACGAGAATAACCGGTTGCACTTCTGGACCGTTCATAATGAGCACCCCGAAATTTCCTGGAAGGCGCTTTGGACCAAAGTCTGGTACGAAGGCTACGACAAGTCGGAGTACATCTGGCAGTCGTCGGCTGCCGACAATGACTTTGAGCCGAAATTCAGCCTTACGCCGCTGACATTCGGTACCCTGAAGGCGGCCTTTTACGCCATGCTGTTTGCGATTCCGCTGTCGATACTCGGTGCTATTTTTACCGCGTATTTCATGGCGCCGAAGATGCGCCAGGTGGTTAAGCCTTCTATTGAAATAATGGAAGCGCTGCCCACGGTGATACTCGGTTTTCTCGCGGGTCTGTGGCTTGCCCCGCTGGTCGAATCTCATTTGCCCGGTGTTTTCACCCTGTTTATTTTTTTGCCGGTTGTGGTGCTGGTATTTGCCTATTTGTGGCATCTACTACCCACAGAATTACGTGGCCGGGTACCCGACGGTTGGGAAGCGGCCCTGTTAATTCCGGGCATTGCATTGACTGTCTGGGCGGCGCTGGCAATAAGTCCTGTGCTGGAGCTGTGGTTCTTCAATGGCGATATGCCCGGCTGGCTTGAAAATGAGCTGGGCATCGGTTTCGATCAGCGCAACTCGCTGGTGGTTGGTATGGCGATGGGCTTTGCTGTGATTCCAACAATTTTTTCAATCGCCGAAGATGCGATTTTTAGCGTACCCCGGCATCTCACGAATGGTTCACTCGCATTGGGCGCAACGCCCTGGCAAACGCTCGTACGGGTGGTATTGCTGACCGCGAGCCCGGGTATTTTCTCCGCCATCATGATGGGGGTGGGCCGTGCTGTGGGTGAAACCATGATTGTTCTCATGGCCACTGGCAATACCCCGGTGATGGATCTGAGCATCTTCCAGGGTATGCGCACGTTGTCAGCCAATATTGCAGTGGAAATGCCGGAGTCCGAAGTCGATAGTACGCACTATCGTGTGTTGTTCCTTGCAGCCCTGGTGCTGTTTGTTTTCACCTTCCTGTTTAATACAGGCGCCGAGTTGATCCGTCAGCGTTTGCGTAACAAGTACAGCAGTCTGTAGCGATTATGAATAAGGACATATCGAGTTGGTGGCAGACGGGTGCGCCGTGGATCTGGTTGAACGCAGCCGCAGTTACGGCCAGCCTGTCCATGGTCGCAGGTCTGCTGTATCTGATCGCCGTTAACGGCCTGGGGCATTTCTGGGCAAAGACCGTCTGGGAAATCGAATACCGGGAGCCTGACGGCCAGGTACACCGCTTGATTGGCGAAATTGTTGATCAGGAAGAAGTCAGCCGCGAACAGCTTCAAGGCAACGATGAACAATCGCCAGAGGAATCAGGTGGGTTTGTCGAGCGACACTTGCTGAAGACGGCTAATCGTGATGTGTCGGGCCTGGATTTCCGCTGGATTCTTCAGCCGTCTATTATTGAACGCAGCGAACCCGAACAACTTGTGGTGCTTGAGCGCCTGGAGTGGGGAAATTTTTTCGGTTTTTTAGTTAGCGTTTCAGAGAATGGCGAACAGGTGGCCGAGGGTGAAGCTGCCTGGCAAGAGTTGCAGGCCCGCCTGGAGCGTGTGGATGATATCCGCGACCAGATTCGACGCCTGGAAAAGGCCGAGATTGGTTCTATCAATTACGCTATTGAGCGTCTGAGGCTGGAACGGCGCAAGCTGGAGTTGGAAGGTCGGGATACGCCAGAAGCATTGTCTGATATCGATCAGCAGCGCGAGACGTTGCAGGCAGAGTTTACCGGTCTACAGAAAGGACTGGATGCCAGGTATGCCGAGATATCGCGCGACAGTGTGGCAATGACGGTGATGGATGGGCGCGTAGTTAATATTCCGCTTGCCAATATTGTTCGTGCTTATCAGCCCAATGCCATGAATGTGTTTGGCAAGATTGGATTCTATATCGCCAAGCTTTGGGAATTCGTCAGCGCCGATCCACGTGAAGCCAATACCGAGGGCGGCATATTTCCGGCGATATTCGGTACTGTCATGATGGTGATGCTGATGTCGGTGATGGTGACGCCGTTCGGTGTGGTCGCAGCGGTATACCTGCGCGAATACGCCAAGCAAGGGCCGCTAACCCGTCTGATTCGAATTGCGGTAAATAACCTCGCTGGCGTGCCGTCGATTGTCTATGGCGTGTTTGGTCTGGGTTTTTTTGTTTACTTCCTCGGCGGCAATCTTGACCAGCTGTTCTACCCGGAAGCATTGCCGGCTCCGACTTTCGGGACGCCGGGTCTGATGTGGGCCTCTCTGACTCTGGCATTGTTGACACTGCCAGTAGTGATTGTCGCGACTGAAGAAGGTCTTGCACGTATTCCGAGTTCTGTTCGAGAAGGTAGTCTGGCGCTGGGTGCGACCAAGGCAGAGACCTTGTGGCGTACGGTGTTGCCTATGTCGACACCGGCAATGATGACGGGGCTTATTCTCGCGGTCGCTCGTGCTGCGGGGGAAGTGGCACCCCTGATGCTGGTCGGTGTCGTAAAACTGGCCCCGGCCTTACCGCTAGATGGCAATTCGCCGTTCCTTCACCTGGATCGCAAGTTCATGCACCTTGGCTTTCACATTTATGATGTCGGTTTCCAGAGTCCAAATGTGGAAGCAGCGCGCCCCCTGGTATACGCCACAGCACTGCTGCTGGTGGTAATTATTGTGGCTCTGAATCTGACCGCTATAGCGATTCGCAACCGCTTGCGTGAGCGCTATCGCGAATTGGAGCAGTAATGAGTATGGAAATGAAAAACACACAAAGTATTGATCCGGGTGTGATCAATAGTTCGCTTGGCAATAGCGATTTTGCCAGTGAAGATCACTGTATCCAGATATCTGATCTGAATCTCTACTACGGCGGTGCCCAGGCGCTGAAAGACATTGGTATGGCTATAGCGCGCAAGCGCGTGACGGCCTTTATCGGTCCCAGTGGTTGTGGCAAGTCGACCCTGTTGCGTTGTTTCAACCGCATGAATGATTTGGTGCCCAGTGCGCGCACTGAAGGCAGGATCGAACTCGATGGCCAGAATATCTATGATCCCAAAGTGCAGGTGGCCCAATTACGCCAGCGTGTGGGTATGGTCTTCCAGAAGCCCAACCCGTTTCCCAAGAGTATTTATGAGAATGTCGCCTACGGTCTTCGTTTGCAGGGCAAGAAGGGCCGCCGTATGCTGGACGACACTGTGGAGAAGGCGTTGCGCGGTGCTGCTTTGTGGGATGAGGTAAAAGATCGCCTGCATGATAATGCATTGGGCATGTCGGGCGGTCAGCAGCAGCGGCTGGTGATTGCGCGCGCGATCGCCGTGGAACCCGAAGTGCTCCTGCTCGACGAGCCGGCTTCTGCGCTTGATCCGATTTCAACGCTAAAAATCGAGGAGTTGATTGATGAGCTCAAGAGCAAGTACACCATTGTTATCGTGACCCACAATATGCAACAGGCGGCGCGTGTTTCGGATTACACGGCCTTTATGTATATGGGCAAGATGATTGAGTATGACTCAACGAATAAAATATTTACGAATCCGGGCGAGAAAATGACAGAGGATTACGTGACAGGACGTTACGGCTGAGGGGAGTAACTATGGAAGATCTGAATATCGGACAGCATATTTCACGGCGTTATAACGAAGAGCTTGAGGACGTACGCAACCGGGTTCTGGCTATGGGCGGACTGGTTGAGCAGCAATTGTCCGATGCCATGACGGCGCTGGAAACCCGGGATGCCAGTCTCTCCGAACAGGTAGTGGCTAATGATCTTAAGGTCAATGCCATGGAAGTGGCTCTTGACGAAGAGTGTAACCTTATTCTTGCACGTCGCCAGCCGGCGGCCAGTGATTTGCGCCTGATCGTAGCGGTTATAAAGACTATCACTGATCTTGAGCGTATTGGTGATGAGGCGGAACGCATTGCCAAAATGGCTAGTGATCTTGTTAGTGAAGATCGTGTCAGTAAGCTTTTCACCCAGATTCACCATCTGGGCCTGCATAGCGGGGCTATGCTGCGGGGTGCACTGGATGCCTTCGCGCACCTTGATACAGATAAAGCTGTGGAAGTCTGGAGTGAAGATCGTGTTCTGGATCGTGAATATGAGGCGCTATTGCGCGAACTCATGACTTACATGATGGAAGACTCGGATTCGATCCCGTGCGTGCTTAAGACGATATTCGCTGCCCGTGCAATCGAACGTATCGGTGATCGTGCCAGTAATATCTGCGAGTATGTGATTTACCTGGTGAAGGGCAAGGATGTCCGGCATACAAAGTTGGATAAATCGGTGACGAAGTCCTGAAATCATCGGGATTTGATTGACAGTCGTTCTGTTTCATACAGTTTCAGGACATACTCGCCGGTTGAGGTGTTTCTGAATTCTTCGCCAACCGGTTTGGCCGCTTAAGGCAGTTCGCCGGGTTCCGGCAGTCGAATGACGTGGTTCCTTGGTAACAGTATTGTCTCATTGGGATTGTAATCAGCCGAATGCTGTATTTACGGGGCATGGCTGGACGCTCTGCTGGACAGGCAGGCGGTGAATTTCAGGTGATGAACATTAGTATCGATGTTTTCCCAGCCGGTCGTGCGGTAGCCTACATTTCCGAACTGTCCAGGCTGATGCTCGGGTGGTGACGACACGCTGATGTCATCATTAATATATAACCAGGGTGTGATAGGGAAATCGTTGGGGATATCCAGGTGTACTGACGCCGTACCCAAGTCACTCTGGACGGAAAAACGTGTGTTACTGACAGTATTGAAGTTTTGTTTTTCGGCGGTCATCTGCCCGGTTACCAACAGTTCTGATGTGGTACCCGGTGAGTGTATTTTCAGCGGCGGCAAGGATTTATCTTTACGCCAGTCGACGGTCGCCAGTGTTTCTACCTGGTCGAAGAACAGTCCCATTTTAAACGGAATATCAATGACGGTGTCCATGACGAGGCTGTCCGGCATCATCACGTAGTCGATATAGAGTTTCGGGGTTTTTAAATACCAGAGCACGTGAACACGATTTTCTGTCCGTCGAATGGTGCGTAGCGGTCCGAGCTTCACCTGAGTCAGTTCAGAGCTGTAATCATTGCCAGTTCGCTTGAACGGAATAAAGCCGAACATATTCCCGGTGTGCTGAATCTTCATGCTGTCGAGGACGTTCGGGCTATAGTCCTGCTTGCCCGTCAAGCGCCAGCGAAAGTCGTCAATCAGGAAGGGATGCCTGTGGTTGAATCTGACCTGGTACAGGTCTGTTGCCACAGTGTCAGTTTCCGCCTGGTATCTGACCAGGTTGGGTGCAGATGCCTGGCTTTTTTCAGTCGTTGATATCGTTGCATACACCCAGTGTGGTTGCTTACTGAGAGGTGGGATAATCTGTATTTCGGCGCTGATTTCCCGCTGGTCCGATAGCGGGGTGGAGAGCCTCTGTGCGCCGGCATCGGCGAGCCTGAATACGATTTCGTCATCGGCCGAAAGCGGAGGTGCCTGACTGCCGGTAGAGGCTGAAGCGTCTTTCAGCAGATAGCGTTTTTGAGAGTCTCTGCGGTCGATTTGAGAGCGTATCGGTACCAGTGCCTGATTCTGGTAACGCCACAGTGTGATGTGCTCGGTCGGTTTACCCAACAGGGTGGGCAAGTCGCTGGCGCGAACGACGACCAGGGAATGTTCAGATTCGCAGTCTTGATTCAAAGTGCCAATACTGCGTGAGAATGTGTCTGTCGACAGCGCAACGCTAAAGTTCGACAGGTAGAAAATCACAACTGCTGCGACATATTTGTGCATAAACAGAGTCCTTCTTTCCGCGATCCACGGGCTGGCAGCATTTATAGCGAGCGGACTATTTGTCGATGCTAACGCTCCGGAAGAGCTGGTTACAGCATTGGGGGAGTGTGTGTATGCAACATCGCTGCAAGGACTGGAAAGTTACCTAGTGCTGCGTTGTTCGCCCTTCATCGGGGGGCGATAAGAAACTCCAGCAGCGCCTTTTGTGCATGCAGGCGGTTTTCTGCTTCATCCCAGACCACGCTCTGCGCTCCATCGATAACATCGGCAGTGACTTCTTCGCCGCGGTGCGCCGGCAGGCAATGCATGAACAGCGCGTCCTTGTCAGCCTGCGCCATAAGTTCTGCATTGACCTGGTAGCCGGCAAAAATCTTTTCGCGCTCTGACTGCTCTTCCTCCTGGCCCATGCTGGCCCAGACATCAGTCACGACAAGATCAGCGCCGCTGGCTGCCTGTAGCGGATCCTGGATCAGGCTGACGCTGTCGCCTGCAGCAGCGACAATATCGGCATCAGGCTGGTAATTGGTTGGTGCGGCTACCCGCAATTGAAAGCCGAACTGGCGTGCGGCGTTTATGTAAGAGTGACACATATTATTGCCGTCGCCGATAAAGGCTACGGTGGCGCCGCGGATATCACCACGTTTTTCAAACCAGGTTTGCATATCGGCCAGTAGCTGACAGGGGTGATACTGGTCCGTGAGTGCGTTGATAACCGGTGATGCAGAGTATTCGGCAAAGCGTTCTATGAGTCCGTGATCAAATGTCCTGATCATGACTGCATCGGTCATGCGCGATAAAACGCGGGCACTGTCTTCAATCGGTTCACCGCGACCTATCTGTGTGTCACGCGGTGACAGGAACATTGCGTGACCGCCGAGTTGTACCATGCCGGTTTCGAAGGACACGCGTGTTCGCGTTGACGACTTCTCGAATACCATGGCCAGCACCTTGTGCTTCAGTGGTTCGTGCAGGCGTCCTTCGCGCAGCCACTGTTTCAGCTCTATGGCGCGTTCCATTAGCTGTTTAAGTTCATCGCCGGATAGATCCAGCAGGGTCAGGAAATGCCGTATGCTCATGAATTACTACCAAGAAATTCGAGTATCAGCTGGCTGACTTCAGCAACAATTTCGTCGGCCTGCGCGTCCGCCAGTATCAATGGTGGAAGCAGGCGTACAACAGTGTCAGCAGTTACGTTTATCAATAGCTTTCTGTCGAGTGCGCGCTGCATCAATTCTCCACAGGGACGGTCAAGCTCGATGCCGAGCATCAGCCCGCGACCTCGAATCGATACAACACCTTCAGCGTCACCCAGCTGTGCGTTGAAGCCGCCCAGCATGCGCACCCCCAATTGTTGGGCGCGATTGACCAGGTCGTCTTCCTGGATGCTCTGCAGCACCGCGAGTGCGGCACTGGTTGACAGCGGGTTGCCACCAAATGTCGACCCGTGGTTGCCGGGTTTAAACACGTCGGCAGCCGCGCCAAGCGCCAGGCAGGCACCAATCGGTACGCCATTGCCAAGTGCTTTCGCCAAAGTCATGACATCCGGCTGGATGTCTGCATGCTGGTGTGCAAACCAGCGTCCGGTGCGCCCCATGCCTGTCTGGATTTCATCTAGCATTAGCAGCCAGTCGTGTTCGTCACAAAGGGTGCGTAACTCGGATAGATAGTCGTCGTCAGGTATGCGGATGCCGCCTTCACCGGTAATGGGCTCTACCAAGATGGCAACTACATTCGGGCTATTGGATGCGATGGTGCGAATGGCTTGCAGATCATTATAGGGTGCGCGCAGAAACCCGGGCATCAGCGGTTCAAAACCGGCCTGTATCTTGCGATTGCCGGTAGCGGTCAGGGTTGCCAGCGTGCGGCCGTGAAAACTGCCTTCGGTAACGATCACCTGCGGTGAGTCGATACCTTTCTGGTGGCCGTAGAGACGCGCAAGTTTGAGTGCCGCTTCGTTGGCTTCAGCGCCGGAGTTACCAAAGAACACGCGGTCCATGCCGGCCACAGCACAGAGTGCATCGGCAAGCTTTTCCTGTTGGCTGATCTGGTAAAGATTGGACGTATGCAAAAGCCGTTTGGATTGTTCGCAGACAGCTTTGCTAACCGCCGGGTGGGCATGACCCAGGCCGCATACGGCAATGCCGCAGAGCGCATCCAGGTAACGTTCGCCCTTGTCGTCAAACAGGTAGGGACCTTCGCCCCGATCAAAATTGACCGGCAGGGGTTTGTAGGTGTTCATCAAGTGTTCGGCCATCAGGCTCACCAAAACGAAAAAGGCGCTTTTTCGAAAAGCGCCAGAGCAAAGAGGGAATTCTATAGTCTTTGCATGAATTTTCAAATAAAAAACCCGGCCGGAGGCCGGGCTTCGGATGCTTCAGTGCAGCCTGATTTAGAACGGTAGACCGTGGCCCTGTGCCGTCATGGCGAGGATCATGGGTACCGATAGCAGCGTGTTGGTGCGGGAAGCCATAAGAGCGACCACCTTGCCTTTGGCAATTTCCTCGGGGCTGGCCTGAACAATGCCAAGAATCTTCTTCTGGTTCGGCCAGATCAGGGCCCAGACGTTGAACAGCATGATGGTGCCCAGCCATGCGCCTACGCCGATCACCTGATAGCCTTCCTGCAAAGTGAAGGCGGCGACAAAGCCGGAGCCCTCAGCTGCATGCATGGCTTCCAGCGCCAACGCACCGGTGATCCAGGTCGCCAGAGCGGCCCAGCGGAACCACCACAGCGCGCGTGGGGCAATATATTTGTTGATGGCTGCAGCGCCCGGGCCGCCGTTATCGACTTCAGCAAGTGCATTGGCGACGCCCGGTACCTGAATAAAGTTGAAATAGTAGAGTAGGCCGATCCAGGTAATACCAACCAGCACGTGGATCCATACCCAGAACGCCCACGGATTTACGGTGCCGCTGGTACCCAGCGCGAACATGATGACAACAGCCAGCACGAAACCGGAGATTATTGTGCCCGGTACAGACTTGAGTGGGTTCATTTTCAACTGCTCCTCGAAAAAATGATGTTAATTTTTTAGGTGGCCGGCTGAATAGCCGACTGATTTACTCAGGATTGCGAAGTGTACGGGCGGCTAGAGGTGAATGCAACATGATGTCTCGTCTGTTGCATAATGACTTTGTGGACGCCATACAGCTCAGCATATTCGCCAGTCGTGTCTCTGCCCTGTGTGACGAAATGGGTGCGGTGCTGCGGCGTGCGGCCTTCTCGCCCAATATTAAAGACCGGCTGGATTTCTCCTGTGCCCTGTTCGATACAGACGGCCAGCTGTGCGCCCAGGCTGCCCATATTCCGGTGCATCTTGGCAGTATGGCCTATGCCATGGCTGACCTCGTAAAGGCACATGACTGGCAGGCTGGTGACATGCTGGTGGTTAATGACCCCTTCAATGGCGGAACCCACTTGCCTGATATTACCCTGGTGGCGCCGGTGTTCATCGGCGGGCATTGCCTGGGGTTCGTTGCCAACCGTGCACATCATGCCGATATTGGTGCGGATAGCCCGGGCTCAATGCCACTATGCAGCCGGCTCGAAGATGAGGGTTTGCTCATTCCGCCTACCTTACTGGTCATTGGCAACACGCTATCGCGCCCTGTGCTGGATGCAATTGTCGAGGCAACGCATAACCGCACAATCACGGAAGGGGATTTCTCGGCACAGATCAGTGCCAATCGCTCGGGTGTCCAGCGGGTTCTGGCACTGGTTGAAGAGATCGGTATTGAGCGTTATTTGCAGGGGCTGGAGCAGGTCAATGCCTACGGCGAACGTATGGCGCGGACGGCGATTGCCGCGTTACCTGATGGCGAATACTGTTTCGACGACTACATGGACGACGATGGGCAGGGTAACGAGGATATCCACCTGCATGCCTGTGTGCGTATCGATGGAGAGCGTGCCCGCGTTGACTTTAGTGGCACGGCCAGCCAGGTCAGCGGCAATATAAACTGCCCGTTATCGGTTGCCGCCGCGGCGGTTTTTTATGTTTTTCGTTGCCTGATGGATGAACGCACACCGGCCTGTGCCGGTAGTTTCAATTGTATCGAGTTATCTGCCCCGGTGGGCTGCCTGGTGAATGCGCAGATGCCAGCCGCGGTGGCAGCCGGAAATGTTGAAACCAGCAGCCGTATCGTTGATCTGATTATGGGGGCACTGGCGCAGGCAGTGCCCGATCAATTAGCCGCTGCCAGCCAGGGAAGCATGAATAATCTGGCCATGGGCGCGCGTAGTGACGGGTGCAGCTGGGACTACTATGAAACGCTGGGTGGCGGTATGGGTGCAGGCGCGCAGGGAGGTGGTTTGCACGCGGTGCAAACGCACATGACCAATACGCTGAATACACCGATTGAGGTGCTGGAAGCGGCTTATCCACTGCGGATTGTGCAGTACGCGGTGCGACGCGGCTCGGGTGGCGGCGGCAGGCGTGGTGGCGGTGATGGACTGGTACGCAGCTACCGGTTTTTAGGCCCTGCTCAAGTGACGTTGTTGACTGAACGACGCAAGCATCGTCCCTGGGGGGTGAATGGTGGCCTGCCGGGGCAGCCAGGTGAAAACCGCCTGAATGGCTCACTGCTACCCGCGAAAACGACGCTGCTGGTCAGCGCTGGCGATGAGTTGGAGATACAAACGCCCGGCGGTGGTGGTTACGCATCCGGCTGAGAATGTGTCGGAGGACAGCGTGGATACGTGCATCTAAATGTGATTTTTGTCACGTAATAATAATTTGGGTATTTATAAATATAATTTAAATACAGCAAGTTAGTTATGTCAGAAACCAATAGTTGTGACGGCGTTCAGAAAATTGACGCTTTGCCGTTAAACATCCTTAAGTCGGTTGTGTTAGTGGGTCTGGCATTTCGCCCGCCCCGGTAACAGCGGACCTCGGTATTTAATGTAAGGGGGAGTTCTTCAATGAGGCACCTTTTCGTGTCGCTGCTGATGGGCTGCGCAAGCCTGTTGGTTGCCGAAGTAAATTCAGCCGATGTACAAAAGGCATCAAATGCGGCAATCGTTACGGGTGCCGGTGCGCACTTTGCGTGGGTGGTATTTGATGAACTGAAACCTGACCTTGAGCGCGTGTCTGGTCGACAAATTAATTTGCACGGGCGTAATTCGACGCTGGGAATGGGGTGCAATGCAGGTATCAAGACAGCGCTGCAAAACGCGCCAGGCCATGAGACCTTCGGATTTGTGTGTTGTCCCTTGAGCCAGAAGGAAGTCGCGGAGAAAAAACTGCTGGTCTATCCGGTTGCGCTAGAACCGGTGCTTATTGTGGTCAACAAGGATAACCCGGTGAACAATCTCAGCACCGAGCAGGTGCGCAAGTTGATGCGTGGCGATATCGTTAACTGGAAGGATGTTGGTGGAAATGATGAGCCGGTGGTGCTGGTTACCCGTCTCCATTGCAAAGGCCGCCCCGGTCACTGGAAAACAATATTACCGGATGCCGCAGAGTTTCGACAGAAACGTCTGAACGTCAGCAGTGCTGCTGACATGGTGCAGCGCGTCAGTGACTTCAGAAGTGCTATTGGTCATATCGGCTCGACCTGGAACTTCGGGGCTGAGAGTAAATTAAAGGTCCTAAGTGTCGATGGCTATCGACCGACAACAGCTAACCTGCGTACCGGGCAGTATCCATTCTTCCGCAACCTGTCCGCGGTAACAGACCAGAAACCATCCGAAGATGTGCTGACTATCATTCGTGAAGTACAGGACGGGCCTGCCTTTGATGCCGTGGCCAAGCGCTACGATTTACTTAAATTGAAAAATTACGAGCCTAGTAATCTTCCATGACGTACCAGTCCCGTCTTCTTCTATATGTAGGGATGCTGATCGTTTTACTCGTAGGGATGATGACGCTGTCTTTCAAGGCAGCGCGTGACGTTATTGTCGCGGGTGCCAATGATCACTTGCGGCATGCCGCTCTGCGCAAGGAAGTTGCTGTAGCATCACAATTACAAGAGCTCAATGGTTATACCGAAGTGATTGCCAGTGATATACGGTTACAGGAATATCTTTATATTATCCTTGAGCTGGGGACCGGTTCGGAAGGGCTGGCTGCTTATTATGACAGGCAGTTTGCGTCGTTACGTGCGGATTATCACATGGTAGTAACGCCGGAAGGAAAAGTATTGCTGGGAGGTGAATTTCCACGGCTGGTCAGCAAGATGCAGGCGCACCTGATGCAGGGGCGTAGCGAGAATTTCTATTATCCGTCGCCCGAAGGCGTAGTCATGGTGGCGGTACGTCCGGTCGATTACCAGAACGAAGAGCTTGCCTACGCTGTAGTGGCACGCGTCCTGGATCAGGTGTGGTTAACCAGTCAGGAGCAGCGCTCCAGTGATTATCTGTTCTTCTTCGAGCAGGACGGTCATATCAGTTGGAGTAGTAACTCGCGTTACCAGGGGATGCGCATAGACCCCGCAGAAAAACAGCTCAACTACCGCGGCGAACATTTCCGCCTCGGCGAAGTTCGCTATGCAGGCCGGGGCGATAGCGTGCCGCGACTCTGGTTCGGCGTCTCCGAAACCCGCCTGTTCGAGATGCTTGGTAGTTATGAAAAATGGATTTATACCTTCGCTGGCCTGGGCAGTATTGCGGTTCTGCTGGTTGGCTGGTTGATGTTAAGAAATTTCAGGCGGCCAATGGCCCGGCTGATGCTTACGACCGACGAGATGATAAACGGCAAGCTACCGGTGATGAGTCGTTCGGAAGCCAAGACCGAGATGGATCTGCTGGTCAACCGGTTCGCGGATGTGCTTGATGCGCTGCGCCACGAACAGGGCAAGCTTGAACGGGCCAACAGGCGCCTGCAGGAAACGGCAATCACCGACAGCCTGACCGGTCTGTATAACCGGCGTTACCTTCAGGAGATTACGCCGGCATTGTTTGCGCAGATTGTGCGTGATGGGCGTTACCTGACAGCCATCCTGCTGGACCTGGACTATTTCAAGTCTATTAATGACCAGTACGGCCATCTTGGCGGTGATGCGGTGCTGGTGCATTTTTCCAGACTGTTAAAGCATAATTCACGGGCGAATGACTACCTGTTCAGAATCGGCGGCGAGGAATTTCTCATCCTGAATGTTGCCGAGGATCCAGGCGATAGTGTGGCACTGGCAGATAAAATGCGTGCTTTGCTTGAAACGTCCCCGGGCAAATACCAGGGCGAAGTTATTCCTATCACCGTCAGCGCCGGTATCAGCTGTTGCGACGGGAAAACCGGAGAAATCTCGCTGAGTAGTCTGATGCGCGCGGCAGACAAGGCTTTGTATGAGGCTAAATCGGCAGGTCGTAATCAAGTGGTGATTCACTCCAGCTGCGAGGAGGCGGCTGCAATTGCGAAGCCACACAATAAAATCAGCCTGATTCGAGGCGCGTTCGGGCATAAGTCTGATGCCTGACGGCACACAGAATAATTCTGTCCCGGAAGTGCCGGGTTTGTTTCACGCCATCGCTTTGACGTAGACTTGCACTTTATCTGAAGCAAGGTTGCTTGATGCTCAGTTACGGGCTCAGACTGCTGCTGTGTCTGGCAGTGTTCTCACTATTTTCTGCGTGTACCGCGGCTGTTGTCGGCGGGGCTGCGACTGGCGGTTACTATGCGGGTCAATACGAACAAAATTCAGCCAGCTCTGCTAAAGATGCAGCAATCTCCAGAACCATTAACCAGCGCTATGTCAAAGATCCACTGGTGAGTGCTTTTGATGTTCATGTCAGTACCCGCCATGGTGTGGTTAATCTGAGTGGAACGGTCCCCAGTCAACAGGCTGCCCGGCGAGCTGTCAGTTTGGCAAGTACAGTCGATGGCGCCAGTCGGGTTATCAACCAGTTGAAGATCATGCCGAGCAAGGCAGGACAATAGATAAATGTGCGGTATCTGCGGTGAATTGAGGATAGATGGCCGTCAGCCAGACGGGGCCAGACTGGACCGGATGCTCGCGCGCCTGGAGCAGCGCGGACCGGACCACGAAGGTCGTTACCTGGTCGACAATCTTGCCATGGGGCACCGGCGTCTTTCAGTGATTGATCTGTCGGCAGCATCCAATCAGCCCTGGGTAGATGAAGCCCTCGGACTGGCGCTGGTTTTCAACGGCGCTATCTATAATTACAAGGAACTGCGTGCTGAACTACAGGGCAAGGGTTTCAGTTTTTGCAGTGAAGGTGATACTGAAGTTGTCCTGAAAGCGTATGCAGCCTGGGGCACGGCATTTGCCGAACGCCTGCATGGAATGTTTGCAATCGCCCTGTGGGACAAGCAGCAACAGCAACTGGTATTGGTGCGCGACCGCTTCGGTATCAAGCCGCTTTATTATAGTCACAACCGGGACTGTATCCGTTTTGCCTCGACTACCCAGGCGCTGCTGGCTGCGGGTGACGTCGATTGCAGTATCGATCCGGTGGCGTTGCACCACCATTTTACATTGCACGCTGTAGTCCCCGCTCCACGAACCCTGCTGAAAGGGGTGCGTAAATTGCCGCCGGCCCACATTATGGTCGTGAACAGCGACGGCCATGACCGGGTTTTTCCCTATTGGGAGCTGAACGCGGCGCCTTCAGTTCGACCGCAGAGTGAGGGCGAGTGGCTTGAAGCAACCCGTGCGGCACTCTACAAGGCAGTGGAACGCCGCCGGGTTATTGCCGATGTGCCGGTGGGCGTGTTGTTGTCCGGAGGACTGGACAGCAGTCTGCTGGTGGCCCTGCTGGCCGAGCACGGTGGTAATGACCTGCGGACGTTCTCTGTCGGGTTTGAAGACCATCCCGATGAGAGCGGTAGCGAGTTTGAATTTTCAGACCAGGTCGTTGCGCGTTACGGCACAAAGCATGAGAAAATTCACGTGCCAAATGAACACGTACTGGAGCGGTTGCCTGAAGTGATCGACCAGATGTCCGAACCCATGGTCGGACAGGATGCAGTGGCGTTCTATCTTCTTTCGGAACAGGTTTCCCGCTACGTCAAGGTTGTGCAAAGCGGGCAGGGTGCCGACGAGGTGTTTGGGGGATATTTCTGGTACCCGCAAATGCACCAGCAGCTCGGGGAAGGCGTGGGCCGGTTCGCACCCTTCTATTTTGACCGTGATCACGACGAGTACCTTTCCATGGTGTCCGGGACCTATGCCGGTCCGGATTACACATCGGCGCTGGTGGATACCCGTTTACGCGCGGCAGGTGCAGACAGTTACCTGAATAGTGTGCTGCATTTTGATGTTACAACGCTAATTGTGGATGATCCCGTCAAACGTGTTGATAACATGACCATGGCCTGGGGCCTGGAAGCACGAGTGCCGTTTCTGGATCATGAGCTGGTCGAGTCGGTCATCGCCATGCCGGCGGAGATGAAAATGCGTCAGCAGGGGAAATACCCGCTGAAGCAAATTGCTCGTGGACTCATTCCCGACGCGATTATCGACCGGCCCAAGGCCTATTTCCCTGTGCCGGCACTGAAGTACGTGCGCGGGTCGTTCCTCGAATTTATGCGTGACCTGCTGGATTCACAGGCTTGCCGGGAACGCGGGTTGTACCAGCGCAGTTACGTTGAGCGCCTGCTGGCTGACCCTGAGCATCAGTTTACCCGTCTCCAGGGCAGCAAACTCTGGCACCTGGCGGCCCTGGAAATCTGGTTGCAGCGCAATGTAGATGGCGTAACATCCTAAAACCCCTCCGATTTTGACTGTTTGTAACACGCTTTGACAGGTACACTGGCCGCATTTGTAATCAGCTGAATTCAAGAGGTGGCTAGCAATGGACGTGATGGACCGGATCAAACAGACCGTGGACGATAATACGATTGTGGTTTTTTTGAAGGGTACGCCGCAGATGCCTATGTGTGGCTATTCCAGCCGTACTGCGCAGATGTTGCAGGCCTGCGACGTGGAGTTTGCGCATGTGAATGTGCTGGCTGACCCGGAAATTTTTGAAAACCTGCCGCGCTTTGCCAATTGGCCGACATTCCCGCAATTGTACGTGAATGGTGAGTTGGTCGGTGGTCATGATATCGCGCTTGAGATGTTTCAGAAGGGTGAGCTCAAGACGCTGTTGCAGGACGCTGTTGGCCAGCAGGCATCTGAGTAGTCGGTTAAACAATGCGGCAATAAAAAAGCGGGGTTAAAACCCCGCTTTTTTATTGCCGCATGATATTATTGAGGTACGGTGAACAGGCGGCTATTTACCAGGAAGTGTGCCCAGATACTGGCGGCATAGCCGAGTGCGATGGCCCAGGCCCACTTGAGGTGTGCAAAGAAAGTGTAGATGCCGCGTGCCTGGCCCATGACGGCGACTCCTGCAGCCGAGCCGATTGACAGCAATGAGCCACCGACACCGGCGGTGAGCGTCACCAGCAACCATTGCCCTTGATCCATGCTGGGTTGCATGGCGAGTACCGCAAACATCACCGGAATGTTGTCGATAACGGCTGATAGCAGGCCGATGAGAATATTGGCATTGGTGACACCAAGGTCCACGTACATGAGCTGGGAGCCGATAGCAAGATAGCCAAGTGCACCCAGACCGCCAACACAGAGAATAATCCCATAGAAAAACATCAGCGTGTCCCACTCGGCTCGCTGCATCGACTTGAAGACATTAAAGCTGCCATGGGCCTCGGCCAACTCTTGTCCCTCAAGTTCAAGTGCAGTACCGCGCAGGGGCTCACCGTTCGCACGACTGTAGGCAGTCTGTTGCAGGTAGTAGTCAAAAAACTTGAGCAGACCGAGACCTGTCATCATGCCAAGGACGGGGGGCAGATGCAGGAAATTATGGGCTGAAACAGCCATGGCAATGGTGACTACAAACAGTCCAACTACTATGAATGCGCCGCGTTTCAGAATGGCTTCTTCTTCGCAGGCCTCCGGCTTCTCACTGGGTACAGTGAAGCTGAGGATGACGGCCGGCACAATCCAGTTGACTACAGAGGGAATAAACAGGGCAAAAAATTCCTCGAACTGCACCATGCCTTTCTGCCAAACCATCAGGGTGGTAATGTCACCGAAGGGGCTGAACGCGCCGCCGGCATTAGCGGCTACCACAACGCTAATACAAGCTACCGCGACAAAGCGGTGATTGCTGCCACCGACGGCCATGATGACGGTGGCCATTAGCAGTGCTGTGGTCAGGTTATCGGCGATCGGCGAAATGAAAAATGCCAGTAAGCCTGTAATCCAGAATATCGTGCGTAGTGAGAACCCCCGGTTGACGAGCCAGGCACGCAGGCTGTCGAAAACACCACGTTCTTCCATGGTGTTGATATAGGTCATGGCTGCCAGCAGGAACAGAAACAGTTCACCAAATTCTTCCAGGTTATGTTTCATTATCTGTTCGGCGGAGTGGGTGTCGCCGGTAGATATGAATACCAGTGCGACAATTGTCCAGATAAGGCCGGCGGCCACCATGGTGGGCTTGGATTTGCGCAAATGCAGAAATTCTTCGCCAATCACCAGCATGTAGGCAAACACAAACAGCCCGAGTGCGAGCCAGGCAGCCCAGTGCCCGGTAAAGTCTGGTTGCTCAATATTGCCAGCGGCGGAAACGATGCCGGGTGACAGGCATAGCAGGAGTAAGGTAAACCACTGCAGCGTTGAGCGACGCGATGTAGCTGGATTCATGCGAATATTCCTTTGTATTCGTGCCGCGCAGCGTATTGTTTACGGACACCGGAGGCAATCCGAGCCGCTGAATCAGTCTGTGCATGCGGTTTATCAGACGTCGCTGTTTTGCCCGGGTTTCCATCGCTGGCAAAGGTTTTATTAATCGTTACCAGGTCGCGGTCTGTCACAATAGTAACGGGTGCTCGATCCTCTTCGCTCATACGGTGGTAAA
>Ga0316189_10000435_pt1 | contig 41358 bp, 31 predicted proteins | sample LowCovwburrow_MG_FD_204930 | JGI IMG/M metagenome (GOLD analysis project Ga0316189, IMG submission 204930) | Coastal sediment microbial communities from Maine, United States - Lowes Cove worm burrow | ecosystem: Environmental > Aquatic > Marine > Coastal > Sediment | place: USA: Maine... | reverse complement strand
GCAGCCATCGGGCGTGCAGCGCATCCGAATGCAGCGTTTGTTGTTGGACGATCCCTAACAGCTAGTACGCGCGAGCGAAGAGGGCCCACGCGTGGGCGGGCTTGCCGGTGAGCGGGCAGGTGAGCCCTTCGACCGGCCCCTCCCCCTCCGGATAGCACCGAAGCGTGGCCTTCGTCTCGCTCTTGAGCGCGTCTTCGTCGGCGTCGTCGCCGCCCCACGGGATCCGGTAGAAGCCGGAGTCCGACACGATGCGGGACGCGAACTCCTCGCGGGAGGAGACCTCGTGCATCCGCGCCGCGCGGGCATCTCTCGCGGCCTGCAGCAGCCCGACTTGGATCTCGTCGAGCACCTCGGCGACGCGGTCTGCGGCACCATCGAAGGCGATACCGAACTTGTCGCCGCCGGTGCGACGCTTGGCGAAGGCCTGCCCCTGCTTCACGTCGCGCGGGCCGACCTCGAGGCGCAGCGGCACCCCCTTCTGCTCCCACTCGAAGTACTTGGCGCCCGGGCGCAGGTTGTCTCGGTCGTCGACCTTGACCCGGAACCGGCCCTTCAGCGAGCGGAACAGCGCGTTGACCGCCTCCATGACCACGGCCTGGTCCTTGAGTCTGTACACCGGGATGATGACCACCTGCACTGGCGCGATGGCGGGCGGCAACACCAGCCCGTCGTCGTCGGAGTGGGTCATGACGACGCCGCCGATCAGCCGGGTGCTGACCCCCCAGGAGGTGGCCCACACGTGGTCGCGCTCGCCAGACTCATTCTGAAACGTGACGTCGAACGCGCGGGCGAAGTTCTGCCCCAGGAAGTGGCTCGTCCCCGCTTGAAGCGCCCAGCCGCTCGGCATCATGGCTTCGATGGTATACGTCTCGACCGCACCCGCGAAGCGCTCCGCGGCGGACTTTCGGCCGCGGATGACCGGCATCGCCAGCACTTCCTCGGCGAAGGTGGCGTACACGTCCAGCATCTGCATCGTCTCGGCCTCGGCCTCGGCCGAGGTGGCGTGGGCCGTGTGACCCTCCTGCCACAGGAACTCGGTCGTGCGCAGGAAGGGCCGGGTCTTCATCTCCCAGCGCACCACGTTGGCCCACTGGTTGATCAGGATGGGCAGGTCGCGCCAGCTGTCGATCCACCGACCGTACATGTGCCAGATCATCGTCTCGGACGTGGGCCGGATGACGTACGGCTCCTCCAAGGCGCTGGCGGGATCCGGCTCGACGCCGCCGTCCATCGCGCGCAACCGATGGTGCGTGACCACCGCGCACTCCTTGGCGAAGCCCTCCACGTGCTCGGCTTCCTTTGATAGGAACGACATCGGAATGAGCAGCGGGAAGTACGCGTTGACGTGGCCGGTCTCCTTGAACCGGGCGTCGAGGCCCTGCTGGATGGCCTCCCAGATCGCGTAGCCATGCGGCTTGAGGACCTTGCATCCCCGCACCGGCGCATCATCGATCAGATCGCCGTGCGCGATGACGTCGAGGTACCACTGGCTGTAGTCGTCAGCGCGCGGCGTGACACCCTTGTCGTGGGCCATGAGTTCTCCTGGTCGGACGCGGTGCCAGACCTGGGATAGGTGACACGCGATGTCACAGCCCGCAAGCCAGCGAATTCAGGTCAATGATCTGCCTCGGATCAACGAGATATCGCTGGTGCTGGCGCGCAACGGATTCGGCCACCTGCTCGATCGAATCGGGGTCGTCGGCCACAGCGAGACCGACAGCGCAACCGGCCCGTTCGCCCGCCGCCTCCGCCAGGTCCTCGTGGAGCTGGGTCCCACGTTCGTGAAGCTGGGTCAGGTCCTGTCAGTCCGCCCCGACATCCTCCCGGCCGAGGTCCTCACCGAGTTCGAGACGCTGCAGGACCGCGTGCCGCCCATGCCCGTCGAGGACGTGCAGTGGGTGATCGAGCAGGAGATCGGGGGGCCCATCGAGGGCGTGTTCGAGGAGATCGACCCGGAGCCTCTGGGGTCCGCCTCCATCGCCCAGGTCCACCGCGCCGTGCTGATCGGCGGCCAGGAGGTCGCGGTCAAGCTGCAGCGCCGCGGCATCGACCGCACCATCCGCAGCGACCTGAGCATCCTGTACTCGCTGGCGACGGTCGCCGAGGCGCGCATGGAGCTCCCCGGCCTGCACACCCCCCGCGCCATCGTGCGCGAGTTCGATCTCGCGATCACCAAGGAGCTCGACTTCCTCCAGGAGCTGTCAGCGGCGGAGCGGCTGCACGGCCACTTCTCGCAGGTCACGAGCATCGACGTCGGGGTCCCCCGGGTCTACCCCGAGTGGTCCACGCGCCGCATGCTCGTGATGGAGCTGATCGACGGGATCCCGTTGAAGACCGCGATCGCGCAGGTCGTTCCGGGCTCCACCGAGGCGCGCCGCATCGCGCACGCGCTGATGGAGGCCACGTTCCTGCAGGCGTTCGAGTTCGGCACGTTCCACGGCGACCCGCACCCGGGCAACCTGTTCGTCACGACATCCGGCCGGCTCGTGTACCTGGACTTCGGTGTGACTGGCCTTCTGACCGGGGCGATGCAGGACACGATGGTCAACGCGTTCACGGCCATGGTCTTTCGCGACGCGGAGACCCTGGCGCTGACAGTGTACCGGGCCGGCGCCACCAACGGGCGCATCGATCTGAAGGCGTTCGTGGACGAGCTCGAGCGCAAGATGGCCGAGTACTACGGCGCCAGCCTCGACCAGCTCGCCACCTCCACCACGTTCATGGACGTGGTCGCGCTGTGCGTGCGGTTCCAGATCTCGCTCCCCCCGGAGTTCGCGGTGCTCTCGCGGGCGATCACGCTCGTCGAGGGCGAGCTCCGCGCGCTGCTGCCCGGCGTGGACATCGTCGAGGAGGTCAAGCCGTATGCGCAGCGGCTGATGGCGCGACGGTTCAGCCCCGAGCGCGTGGCGCACGACGCCGCGCGGATGATGGTGCAGGTCCAGGGGCAGTTCCGCGAGCTCCCCACCCAGTTCAATCAAGTGCTGATGGATCTCGAGCAGGGAACCATCCGAATCGAGACGAAGGACCCGGACGCCGCCCGGCTGCGAGAGGAGATCCGCTCGGCGGTTCTGCGCCTGTCGATGGCTGCGGCCGCAAGCACCGTCACCATGGGGTCCCTGCTGTTCCTTGCCGCATGGTCGCCGACGCCGTTCGGAATCCCCGTGTTCGGGGTGCTGGGCGGGCTGTTCCTGATGGTTGGAATCTCGCTCTTCGGCGCGCTCGGGATCCACGTGTTCTTCGCGCGCTTCCTCTCGCTCGGCTACTGGCGCCGCCTGTTCGTGGCCCTGTTGCAGTTCTTCCGCTGGCGTCGATCATAGCAGCGCATGCGGGCACAGCCACTGTGGTACGCTCCCCTCAACAGCGTCTTGGAGCGGTCACCGGTGTCGAACCAGATCGAGTTGTCCCGCGGAGATGTGCTCGCCAAGAAATATGAGGTCGTCGACCTGCTGGACGAGAGTCCCCTCGGGGTGACCTACCGGGTCAAGCACCTCGACAGTGGCAAGTACGTCCGTCTGCTCCTGATGCGGCCCAAGACCGCCGGGAAGGAGCAAAGAGACCAGCTCGTGGCCGCCTTCAAGGCGGCCAAGGCGATCACGCACCCGCACTTGGTCAAGTTCGGCGAGCTCGGCGAGCACAACGGCGTTGCCTACGTCACCTTCGAGGACTTCGAGGGCGGTACACTGCGCGAGCTGCTCCAAGAGTACAAGATCAACTCCAAGCAGTTCGCGGTCAAAGAGGCGGCTCAGATCTGCATGCAGATCCTCGAGGGGCTCGAGGAGCTCCACAAGTCTGGCATCGTCCTCCGCGCACTGCGTCCGGAGTACGTGCTGGTCAACGTCCGGTGGACCGGTCCTCGCCGCCAGACGTTCGTGGCCCAGACGAAGCTGGTCGGCGCGGGGTTCTGGAGCCTGATCCCCTCAGCGGTCCTCGCCGAAGACGAATTTACCCGCGGCGAAGCACAGTACATCGCGCCGGAGCTCAAGAGCTTCGAGCCCGTTCCCTCTCCACGTTCCGACGTGTACTCCGCCGGGGTCATCTTCTACGAGATGCTGGTCGGTACCGCGCCCGTGGGTACCTTCCAGCTCCCCAAGGTGCGCCGACCGGATCTCCCCGATCATGTCAACGACGTCGTCGAGCTGGCGCTGGCCCACGCGCCAGAGGATCGCTACCCGTCCGGGCAGGACTTCGCGAACGACATCCAGCGCACCTTTCAGGACGCCAGCCTCGTGCAGGATCCGCCGATGCGGCCCATCGTCACGCCGCTCGCCTGGGTCATGGCGCTTGCGCTGGTGGTGTTCATCGGGGTCATCCTGTTCAACCTGCGGCCCAACCCCGCGCTGCAGGCCGAGGCGGCGGACAGCCAGATCCGTGCCGAGGTATTCGACGAGTACCAGGCAAGCGCCCCCTCTCCCGAGGAGTTCCGGCAGGTGTACGCCAGGCACCCCAAGAACATGATCTACGTGCCGACCGGGCCGTACGTCGCGGGGCGCCTGCACACCGAGAACGACGGTGCCTTCCGCTCCGAGCCACTGGCCGAGAGGCGCTCCACTGCCGGCTTTCTCATCGACATGTTCGAGCACCCCAACCTCAAGGGCGGACAGCCCGCGCATGCGGTGTCATTCTCCGACGCCGAGCGGCTGTGCAAGGAGTCCAGCAAGCGCCTGTGCAGCGCCGAGGAGTGGGAGCGGGCGTGCAAGGGTCCCCAGTCCACCGTGTACAGCTACGGCGACACATACGACCAGGACTTCTGCGGCAAGGGCGTCGAGGATCCCCACGCGGCCGGCGCCAAGCCCGACTGCAAGAGCCAGTGGGGGGTGTTCGACATGTCCGGCTCCTTCCGCGAGTGGACGAGCACCGCCTCCAAGACGGGCCGCTACCTGGTCAAGGGCGGACTGAAGAGCCAGCCCGAGAAGGGCACGAGGTGTGCCAAGTCCACGGACGAGTCGGTCGGCTTCGTCGACTCCTCCATCAGCTTCCGATGCTGCCGCGACCTGGACGCCCCCCCGATCCAGTAGAGGCCCGATGGCGCTCCCATCGAAGCTGCTGCACCCGCTGAAGACCTACGCAGCCCTGCGCGACCAGCTCGGCAGCCTGCGCGGCATCTACCTCGCCGGCGACCGAATCCGGCGACGCGACGACATGGGCAACACGTCTGAGGTCGTGCTGCTGCTCCACGGCTTCTTGCAGACCCGGAACATCTGGTCGGTGATGGAGGACCGGCTGCGCCACGACGGCTACGCCGTGGTGTCGTTTCAGCTCCGCGGTCTGCTGTGGCGGTTCAACACGCGGCCGATCGACCACACTGCAGCGCTGGTGGCCTCCAAGGTGGAGGCGCTCGCTGAACGGCACGGCTTTAAGCGGATGCACATCATCGGCCACAGCAAGGGCGGCCTCATCGCGCGGCGGTGGATCCAGCACTACGACGGCGATCGCCGGGTCCTGTCGCTGACCACGCTCGGCACCCCGCACCACGGGACCCCGACCGCGCTGGTCGGCCTGGCGCTGAGCGGCTTCGGTGCCCTGCCCACTTCTGCCCGCGAGCTGCTTCCCCGCTCGGGGCTGATCTCGGCCCTCGGACGCGACGCCTTCCCGGCCCCCATCCCACTCACCTCGATCTTCTCGCGAGAGGACCTCGTGTGTCCGGCCCGATGCAGCCGCCTGCATCCCGCGCCCGGAGAGGAGGCCCGGCTCGTCAACGAGGAGGTTCGCCAGGTGGGTCACAGCGAACTTGCTTGGGACCCCGGAGTGTATCGCCTGGTCCGACGCCGTCTCGAGATCGCGTCTGCGCTGTGGCAGGAACGTGCCGGGGTCGTGGGTTAACCCCGAGGCGGGGGGCAGCATGCCGGGCAACGCTTATCGGGACGCTGGCGTGGACATCGAGGCGGGCGAGGCGCTCGTACAGCGCATCAAGCCGATGGCCAAGCGCACCGAGCGCCCAGGGGTGATCGGATCGCTCGGCGGCTTCGGTGGCTTGTTCTCGCTGCAGGGCTACACCGATCCGGTCCTGGTCTCGGGAACCGACGGCGTCGGCACCAAGTTGCTTGTGGCCCAGCAGGTCGGCCGCCACGACACAGTGGGAATCGATCTGGTCGCCATGTGCGTGAACGACATCGCGGTCAGCGGGGCCGAGCCGCTGTTCTTCCTGGACTACATCGCCACCGGCAAGCTCGACGTCGACCAGGCCGCCGAGGTGGTCGAGGGCATCGCCCGCGGCTGTGAGCGCTCGGGCTGCGCCCTGCTCGGCGGCGAGACCGCGGAGATGCCCGGGATGTACGGCCCCGGCCACTACGACATCGCCGGCTTCTGCGTCGGCGTGGTCGAGCGCGACCAGATCTTGGACGGGCGCACGGTGCAGCCCGGCGACCAGCTGGTCGGAGTCCCCTCGTCGGGCTTGCACAGCAACGGTTTCTCGCTGGTGCGCCGCCTCCTCATCGGAGACCCTGCCTTCCCGCTGGACGCAGACCCGGGCGGCCTCGGACGCTCCCTGAGCGACGAGCTGATGGAGCCCACGCGCCTGTACCCGCGACTGCTGCTCGGAGTCCGGGAGGCCTGGTCGCTGAAGTCGGCTGCCCACATCACGGGCGGCGGCCTGACGGGCAACGTCCCGCGCGCCCTTCCCGCGACGTGCGGCGCCACGCTGTGGCGCGGAAGCTGGCCGGTTCCCAAGATCTTCGAGCTGCTCCAGCGCGTCGGGGAGCTCACCGAGGCCGACATGCTCAGCACCTTCAACGTCGGCATCGGGCTCGTGCTCGTCGTCGGCGAAGCCCAGGCCGACGGCCTCGCTGAGGCAGTCGGCGGCCACATCATCGGCGTCGTCACCGACACCCCCGGTGTGGCGCTTCAATGAGCAGGGTCCGCGTCGGCGTCATGATCAGCGGGAGCGGCACCAACCTGCAGGCCCTGCTCGATGCCACGGCCGACCCCGATCACCCCGCCCAGATCGCCGTCGTCGGGGCGGATCGACACAAGGCCGGCGGGCTCGACCGGGCGCGCCGTGCCGGGGTCCCCACGTTCGTGGTGCTCAAGCGCGACCACGCTGACCGCGCCGCGTTCGACCTCGCGGTCACGCGACAGCTCGAGCAGCACGCCGTGCAGTGGGTCTGCCACGCTGGGTACATGAAGATCGTCGGAGCGGCGTACTTGGCGCGGTTTCCGCAGCGGATCCTCAACATCCACCCGAGCCTGCTGCCGGCGTTCCCGGGACTGCGGGCACAGCAGCAGGCCTTCGACGCCGGTGTTCGCCTTGCCGGGTGCACGGTGCACATCGCCGACGTGGGCATAGACCAGGGACCCATCGTCGCGCAGGGCGCCGTGCCGGTCCTCCCAGACGACAGCCCACAGACGCTGCAGCAACGCATCCTGCGGATGGAGCACCGCCTGTACCCGATGGTCCTGCGGTGGGCAGCGCAGGGCCGCATCGCAGTCGTCCACGGCCGCGTGACGGTAGATCTCCCCCCGGGCGACTCCACACACCTGTGGGCCGCGTCACCCTAGGGTGCGCTGTACGCCCTCGACCCCGGGCACCTTCTCGATGGTCCGGATGAGCCGGGACAGCTCTTGGATGTGGCGCAGCGCCAGATCGAGAGTGACCACTGCAGGGTGGTGGTTGGTGGTGGTCGCCTCGGCGCGATTGATGTTCACCCCGCTCTTCTCGCAGGCCTTTGTGATGTGCGCCAGCATGCCCGGGCGATCGGCACAGTAGATCTGGATCTGGCCGGCGTGCCGGATGTCGGACGTCGTCTCCCAGTCCACCGGAATGCGGCGCTCCGGGTCCATCGTGGCGAGCTGATCGCAGCCGCCGCGGTGCACCGTGATGCCCCGCCCGCGGGTGATGAACCCGACCACCGGCTCGCCCGGCAGCGGCGAGCAACACCGCGCGAAGCCCACCAACATCCCGTCCTCGCCTGAGATGAGCACCGGCGAGGTGGTGGGACGCCGAAACCGATTGAGCAGCGACGTGAGCCCACTCTGGCGCGCCTCCTCCTGGCGGGACTGCCACACCCCGTCGGGCAGCAACTCTGCCAGGAGCGGCTGCAGCGCCTCGCGCCCGCGTGCGACATCGACCAGCAGCGCGTCGATCTCCTTGTGGCCACGCTCCTTCAGGACGTCTTTGAGGTGGCCCTCCGACTTGACCCGCGCCAAGGTCCAGCCGAAGCGCTTGACCTCGGCCTCGAGCATCTCTCGGCCGAGCCGCAGCCCCTGCTCCCGCTCCTCGTGCACGAGGTAGCGGCGAATCTTCTGGATCGCCCGGCTCGTGCGCGCCATGTCGAGCCAGTCGCGGCGCGGTCGCTGGCTGGCCGACGTGAGGATCTCGACCGTGTCGCCGGACTTCAGCTGGTAGCGCAGCGGAACCTGGCGCCCATTGACCCGGGCGCCGGTGCACGTCTGCCCCACCTCGGTGTGCACCGCATACGCGAAGTCCACTGTGGTCGCGCCACGAGGAAACTGCTTCACGTCCCCCATCGGCGTGAACACAAAGACCTCGTCGGCGTAGAACTCGACCTTCACCGCCTCCATGAACTCTTCTGCGTCCTCGGCCTCGCGCACCGCGTCGAACACTTCGCGAATGCGACCGATCCGGAGGACGTCCTCAGGCGTCAACGCCAAACGGCCTTCCTTGTACCGCCAGTGTGCTGCGATGCCCTCCTCAGCGACCCGGTCCATCTCCTCCGTTCGAATCTGGACCTCGACCCGGCGGTCTCCCGGCCCGATCACCGTGGTGTGCAGCGACTGGTACCCATTCTGCTTGGGCCGCGCGATGTAGTCCTTGATCCGGGCCGGCACCGGGGGAAACGTGGCGTGGACCAGCCCGAGCGCGGCGTAGCAGGTGCTGAGGTCGGACACGAGGACCCGAAACGCCAGCACGTCGGGCACCTCGTGCACCGCGAGCCCCTGCGCCTGCATCTTCATCCAGATGCTCGCCGGGAACTTCGCCCGCCCGAGCACCGTGCTCTCCACCCCGTGGCCGGACAGCAGCGACCGCAGCGCCTCGGCAATTCGCTCGGTGTAGACCTGCCGATCGCTGTGGGTTGTCTCGAGGTACTCGGTGATCTGGGCGTAGGCGTCAGGCTGCAGGTAGCGGAAGCAGTAGCCCTCGAGCTCGCTCTTCATGCGCGACAGGCCGAGCCGGTGTGCGATGGGCACGAATATCTCGGCCGTCTCCTGGGCGATCAGGGCGCGCTTCTTGGGGTTGTGGTGCTCGAGGGTGCTCATGTTGTGCAGCCGGTCCGCGAGCTTGACCAGGATCACCCGGAGATCTCGACTCATGGCGAGCATCATCTTGCGGAAGTTCTCGGCAGCCAGCTCCTCACGCGACCGGAACTTGAGCTTGCCAATCTTGGTGACCCCATCCACAAGGTCGGTGACCGTGACGCCGATCTCGGCGGTCATCTCCTCCTTGGTGATGGGGTTGTCCTCGAGCGCGTCGTGCAGCAGCGCGGTGGCGATGGTCTCGACGTCCATCCGGAGGTCGGCCAGGATCATCGCAACGGCGAGCGGGTGCGTGAGGTAGGGCTCGCCCGACTTGCGCGTCTGACCCGAGTGCGCGCGCGCCGCGAGCAGGTACGCCGTCATCACCGGCTTTAGGTCGGCGTCGGGCGAATACGTCTGGATTCGCTCCAGGATGTCCGAGATGGTGGCGCTGGTCACCAATAGGAGCTCCACAGGCCGCCCGCGCGGACTCTAGAACGACTGTATCTTCAACCCCGCACTCGTGGGTCAGGAGGCGAGCGCTGCTACGCAAGCGTCGAAGGCGCGCCCGATCCGGGTCTGGTTGCGAATTCGCGCGATCTGCGGCCACACGCTTCGCTCTCCGGCACGAATGTAGTGGGCGAGATCGGCAGGTGTCGGGTTGGACATGATCTTGCGAAACGCCCGCATCGGGAGGTCCGGATGGACCTCGATGTCGCCTTGGTAGTCTTGGCTCAACATCGCATGGGCACTGTTGGCCAGGCGAGCGAGGCGACCGCGGGGCGCGACGCGCCGGCCGAGGTCGACCCAGGAGCGAAGCTGCCCGTAGGCCACCGCGGTGACCGTGCGCTGCCGGTGCCGGATGAACGGCAGGACGTGCGGGTTGGTCTGGCTGACGATGAAGTGGTTGACGTTGTGCAGTCGGGACAGCCTCTGCTTGGGAACATCGCCGTGGATCGAGCCGTCGACCCAGCGCTCGCCCTCGATGTAGGGCCGCTCTCCCCCGGGCCCCCGCTCCACCAGCTGGACCGGCGGGAACAACCCTGGCAGCGCGCTCGACGCGAGCACCGCCGAGACGACGACCACCTGCGGCGCGGTGAGGTGGGACAGCAGGCGCGGCTTCTGGCGGTGGCGCGTCGGGGAGACCGAGATGGACAGCGCGCGGCCGGTGGTCGCGTAGGCCTCCGCGAAGGTCATGCCGCCGACGTTATCGCGCAGCACGGTCTCGATTTGATCGGCGTCGAGCCAGGCACCGCGCCGAAGCCCCGCCAACAGCCCGACCCGCTTCAGGCCGTCCAGCCGCAGCAGATCGGGGTTGGCGAACAGCTCAGCGAGCTCAGCATCCGTCCGGGTGCACACGCCCGCTGCCACCATCGCGCCGGTGCTCGCGCCGGAGAGGATGTCGGGCAGGAGCCCCTCAGACCACAGCCCCTTGACGACCCCAAGGTGGATGAATCCCAACGTGGCGCCGCCGGACAGCACCAGCGCGCTGCGGCCGTACACCCGGGCCGCCCGCTCGAAGCGACGCCGCCGGGTCCGCGCATCCAGACCGGGCTCAGGGTGCTTCGCGAGCCAGCGCAGCCCCCGCTCGATCTCGCCGAGAAAGTCAGACACGACGTGCTTGGTGCCGGCGAGTGCCACGCTGTACAGCTCGGGCGACGACAGGTCGCTGAGGTGACGGTGCACGCTCTCGTGCAGGTGTGCAGCGAGCCCGAACGCGTCGCCGTCCGCGCGGTGCCGCGCGCCGACCCGCATCGACTCCCGCAGGGCAACAGCGTCGTACAGCCCCGACTCTGGGTCGGCTCGCCAGTCCGCCGCACCGGTCAGTGCGTCGCGGGCCTCGGCAGCCTCCAGCCAGCCGGCGTACGACTCGGCCTGCCGCAGCGCCGTCGACGCCTCCCGCAGCGCGCGCCGTGCTCCCCTCAGGCCTCGAACCGGTAGCCCGTACCGTGGACCGTCAGGATGTGGCGCGGCTGACCGGGGACGTCCTCGATCTTCTTACGCAGCTTGAGGATCTGGTTGTCGACCGTCCGCGTGGTGAGGGCCGCCGTGTAGCCCCACACCTGCTCGAGCAGCTCGTCGCGCGACACGTCTCGGCCGCGATGCGTGATCAGGTGCGCGAGCGTGCCTGCCTCGTGCGTGGTGAGGTGTGACTCCTCGCCGTCCTTCCACAGGACCCGGCGGCGCAGGTCGACCTTGACGTTTCCGAAGTGAAAGATGTCCGGCGTGCGCGGCTCGGCGGTGCGCTCGCGCAGCCGCGCCTTGACCCGCGCGATCACTTCGCGCACCGAGAACGGCTTGGTGACGTAGTCGTCCGCCCCCATCTCGAGCCCCATCACCCGATCGATCTCATCAGTGCGGGCGGTCAGCATGATGACCGGGACACCGGGAAACTCCGACTTGACCGTACGCATCACCTGCAGGCCGTCGATGCCGGGCAACATGATGTCACTAATGACCAAGTCGGGCGTGCGATCGCGCACCGCCGCGACCGCGTCCTCGCCGTTGTCGACGTGGCGCACCTCGAACCGCTCGTGCTCCAGCGCGGCGACGAGCCCCAGCGCAATGGTGTTGTCGTCTTCGACGACCAGCACGTCCGCGCCAGACAGGTTCGACTCCAAGGCTCCTCCCGGGTTGACTGGGATCAGGGCAACACGATTGTCCGGTGCACGCAAGTGAAGGCGCGCTCGGCAGCGAGCGCGGATACATGGTTGCCCATGCAGGAGTGGACCCTCGCAACCGGCACCCGCGAGGTGCTGCTGCGCGTCTGTGAGTGGCCCGGGGACGGCCCTCCGGTTGTGGTGCTGCACGGGTTCCTGGAGCAGGGGGCTGCCTGGGACGCTGTGGCCACGCGGCTCGGACGCAGGGTCATCGCACCGGATCAACGCGGTCACGGCCGCTCCGGGCACGTCGGAACCGGTGGCTTCTACCACTTCTGGGACTATGTCTCCGATCTCGACGCGCTGGTGGCGCACCTGGGAGGCACCGTCGATCTGATCGGTCACAGCATGGGCGGCACCGTCGCCGCGCTGTTCGCGGCCTGCCGCCCTGAGACGATCCGGCGGCTCGTCCTGGTCGAGGGCCTGGGTCCCGCCGACACCACCGACGACCCCGTTCGGCACGCTGTCCGGTTCCTCGACCACCGCAGGCGCCCGTCGCGCCACCCGGTCTTCGCCGACGTGACGGCGGCCCGCCAGCGCATCCAGCTGTACAACCCGCACCTGCCCGATGCAGTGGCGCAGCGCCTCGGCGCGCGTGGGTCTCGCCCGATCGCGGGCGCACGAACCTGGGCATGGGACGCGCGGCACCGCATGCGAAACCCCACCCCGTTCTCCGGGTCGCAGTTCAAGTGCTTCCTGCAGCGCATTACCGCACCCACGCTGCTGGTCTCAGGCGGCAAGTCGACGTTCACGCTCCCCGATCACGCCGAGCGCGCGGCCCAGATCCTGGACGCGACGGCGGTGGTGCTCCCCGACTCCGGGCACCTGCTCCACCACGACGCGCCTGCGGCGCTGGCTGAGGCCATCCGCGCCCACCTGGTGGCGGCATGACCGAGGCCGGGCTGGCGATCGCCGCTGGGTGCGCCCTGCAGGTGGTGGAAGCAGCGCTGACGCCGAGCGAGACCCACTGGCGGGAGACCCTGCACGTCGAGGTCGTGGCCGAGCCCTCCTGCGGCTGGGTCGCGCTCGCTGTTCCCCCCGGGGCCGAGATCGTGCAGCGCACCGGTCGCAGCCAGCTCGGCGACGGCGGGCGGCGACGGCTCGGCGACGAGCGCTGGATGCTGTCCGACCCCGATCGAGACGGGGCGCGCACCCTGCGGGTCTACCTGCCCGATCTGTTGGGCGGCGACCGCGCGGTGCTGGACGTGGTGCGTCGGCTCCCCGCAGGCCCGGTGGCGTGGCGCCCCGGCGCGGCAGGCTTCTGGCTGGTCGAGGCGCCCGCCGCGGTCACGTTGGAGGTGCCGGAGCAGGTCACGCGCGACCCCAGCGAGAACCGCGTCTGGACCGCCGACGCTCCCGCATCGCTCACGGCCCGTCTCTCGTCCTCGCTGCAGGTCGAGGCGACCCGCCCCGAGGCGCTGCCCGCGGCCCTCGGCGTTCGGGTGAGCGAGCGATTGACCCTCACCGTGCCTCCGGGCGACCCGCAGATCCGGATGTTCCCGGGCGGCGGGTCCGAGGTTCAACGCGAGCTGGTCGCGGAGTTTCCCCCGACCGAGGTCGCCCACGCCTGGCGCCTCCCCGCGCCGCCGGACGCCGAGATCCGGCTGAGGGTGGAGCCTGCGGACACGGCAGAGCTGCTGCGCGACACCGGAGTCCCACGGATTCGGATCGCGCCGACGGAGGCATCGGTCCGGGTCACCGCATCGTGGGTCGAGCCCGACGCGCCCTCGTTCGGGGAGCGGGCGGCGGACCGGGCCTCGCTGACCGTCCACGCCGAGGGTGGAGACATCGAGTGGGAGGGGGACGTGTGGCGCCTCGTCCAGATGCACGGGCGCCCCATCATGCCCCAGCGCGCGGCGCTCGAGAGGGCCCTGGACAATCGGTTTCGGCGCGCCGCGCTCCCCGAGCCGGGGTCCCCGAACAGCCTGCGCGGACGGACCGCCGGGTGGGACCTCGCAGCGGCGCTGAAGCCCGCCTTGCTCGAACGGGTCGCCATCGCCACCTGGCCCAGCGACGCGCTGTGGCCGCGCAAGCTCGCCCGCGCCCGTCGCACCGGCGCGCTCACGCCCACCGAGGCGGCGCTCACCGTGTGGCTGTATGGGCGGCAGCAAGATCTCGACGTCGACTGGGCGCTGGTTCGCCCTGCCCCCCGAGGACCCGGCGCCAAGCACGCCCCCGCCGGCTTCACTGCGGCGCTCGTGCGGGTCACCATCGACAACGAGTCGCGGTGGATCGACCCCTCCTGTGCCGTGTGCGGAGACTTCGAGCTGCCGCCCGACCTGACCGGCGCCGCGACCCTCGGCGTGTCCGGCGGGACCCCGGCACCGGTCCCCGGCAGCCACCTCGCCGTGGTGGGCGACGCCCGCGTTGAGTGGCGCCTGTCAGGGGTACCGGCCCTGATGCTGCGCATGTGGCTTCAAGAGGTGGCCCCCGCCGCACGGACCGAAGCGCTGGCAGAGCGCATCGGCGGCGTGGGAGCGAAGGTGTTGGTCGTCGAGGGAATCGCCGAGGCGGGTGCGCCCGTTCGCGTCGTGACGACCCGGGGGTCGTCGCCGGTGGCCGACCCGCTCGCGCTGCCGGATCCGGGCGACGCCGACGCGGTGTGGATCCCCTGGGTCGGGGAGCGTCGCGTGACCTGGCCGATGCACGACATCCCGGATGCGTCCGCCTCGGCCGGGCCGGTGTCTTGGAATCGCACGCACGGAGCGAACGGCATCACCGAGCGCCTTGAGATCACGGAGCGCGACGTCAGCGCGGATGCGATCCGGTCCATCCAGGCAGCGCGACGATGACCCTCGGATCGACCGAAGGGACAAGACCGTGGCACGCCCCGAGGCGGCTCCGGTGCCCGAACCTGCTCCGACCATAGGATCAACCATGCGTACCGTCCCCCAAGTGCTCCTCTCCGTCCCGCTCGCCCTGCTCCTGTCTGCATGCGGAGGCGAACAGACGATGGCAACCCCGGGCACCACCGACGGTGTCACGTTCGCCGATGTGGCGCCCATCTACGCTGCGCGCTGCGCGAGCTGCCACCAGCAAGACGGGATCGCACCGTTTCGGCTGGACAACTACGAGGACGCGGCCGTCTGGTCCAGCGCCTCGGCCAGTGCCACCGCCGCGCGCACGATGCCCCCGTTCCTCGTGGTTGGTGACGGCACCTGCGGAGAGTTCTCCGACAGCCAGTGGCTGACCGACGAGGAGATCGCGACCATCGGCGCATGGGCGGAGGCTGGCGCACCCCAGGGAGAGCCCACGGAGGTCACCATCCCCGCGCTCCCCACGCTGAGTGGCGAGACGGTCCGGGTGACCACCCCCACATTCACGCCCGAGATCGTGGGCGGGCAGCTCGCCGAATTCGACGAATACCGCTGCTTTGCCGTCGACCTGCCCGAGGGCGGTTCCCGCTTCCTGACCGGCTACGACGTGGTGCCTGGCAACGACGCCATTGTGCACCATGTCATCGGCATGCCGGTCGACTACGACGCACCGGGCTGGAGCGGAGACCAGACCAACGGCGAGATCATCGCGTCGCTTGAGGAGCCGGGCCGCGACGGGTGGCCGTGCTTCGATGGTGCCGGCGCGGGAGTCTCTTTCGCGGGCGAGATCGTGACCTGGGCGCCGGGTCAGGGCGCCGTCGAGCTGCCCCAGGGCACCGGCCTCGGCGTCGCAGAGAACACCCGCTTGGTGATGCAGGTGCACTACAACCTCGCCGACCCAGCCACCCACGGGCAGTCCGACCAGACAGCGATCGACCTGCGGCTCGAGGACGCAGTCACGCGTGAGGCGTTCGTGGTGCTCCCGGACCTGTTCCTAAGCGGCGATGCCGACGTGGACTCGTTGGCCCCGGGGCAGCCCAACGCCGAGGTGTCCTTCGAGCTACCGTTCGAGTGGTTCGTGAGCGTGCCAGTGAACCTGGAGCTGATCGGCATCCTGCCTCACATGCACGAGCGAGGGCGTCGGATGTCGGTGGGCTTTTCGCACGCTGACGGCTCCCCTCCCACCTGCGCCGCCGAGGTCGTGGCCTGGAACTTCGAGTGGCAGCGGGTCTACTTCTACGACGAGCCCATCCGCTTCTCGTCCCAGGACACGCTCGACGTGGTGTGCGGCTACGACACGACGACAGACACCGAGCCGGTGCTCCCGGGCTGGGGCACACAGAACGAGATGTGCCTGCCCGGTCTGTTCGTGACGCTGGCCCAGTAGGTCAGCAGACGCGCTCAGCGCCGACTCACACCCCGCGCAACGCCGTTGGCCTACCCGCAGGTCCCGGCGCGTGAGGCACCCGACACATCGCACACGAGGTCATCGGCAGCCTCGAAGCAGTCATTCTCGGCCGCGCGCGGATGCTCGGTGCCGTCCTGCGTGATGTAGCCGCACAGAAATGTCCCCGCGGTCACCCGCTCGCAGCACACGTCCACGACCTCGCACTCGATCAAATCCACCCCCGCATCGAACGACTGGCAGTGGACGAACCCGTCCTCCCAGGGCCAGGGCATCGGCTCGGGCTCGCACCCCCACGCCAGCGCCACGACAAACAGAACGACCCGCTCACTCGTCATTGAACCATAGCGAAGGGCAGCGGTACGAGCGGAAGGCCGGGCCCTCGTTCACCGAGACACCGGCGCGGGTCCTACACCCGCAGCTCGAACACGGTCGCACCGGAGCCAAGCGCGACCACGGACATCAAGTGCGGCGACCCCAGCCCGCCAGCCCCAGCACCCCAAGCAGCCACACCAACGGTCCCAGCGGCGCGTCGTTCGTGGCGCATCCGCAGCCAGACTCGGCCTCCGATCCGCGCGGATCTACAGGGTCGACCCCCGGGGGTGCCATGCCTAGGTCCGCAGGGGGGCTCGCCACCAGCGTCATCTCCGAGCCGCTGTCCGCGATCGACCAGACCCAGCCGGTGGGGAGCTCGACGCCCAGGCCCTCGTGGGTGAAGCTCGGCGCCGAGACCAGCACCACCTCGACGTCGCCGGACAGCGAAGGCACCGTGATCGTGCCCCCGAGCACGCTGGCCTCCGCGAGCGCGAGTGCCGGGGTCGCATCCTCCACGATGAGCTCGAGCTCGCCGCCGTGCAGCTCCAGCTGTGCGCCGCTGGCAGGTGAGGTGACCCGGATCCGCCCGCCGTCCCCCCGCAGCAGACCGTCCCATGCGTCGAGCGCGAGACTGCCGCCCGTGACGACCACGGCGCCGTCCACCTGGGACAGTGCGGTCACTTCCACCGCACCACCCATCACCACGAGCTCTCCGGTCGCGAGGTCGCTGCCGAGGGTCAGCCCGTCCAAGCGAACGTCTCCCCCCGACACGCGGACCTCGCCGCTCCCGGCTGCGCCCACGATCACGTCCACGAGGTGGGCGTCACCGCCCTGTGCCACCCACAGCCTTCCGCAGCCGGGAACCCCGCCGTGGGACCCGCCGACGGCAATCTTAGCGACCATGCCGACAGAGCTCGTCACACCGCGGGTTGTGCAGCGCAGGAGTCCGGAGACCACAGTGTGCTCGCCCCACGCATCGAGGTTGTCCGGCGCCGCGTAGTCTGCCCAGTCGACGGCCCACGGGAAGTGCAGATCGCCGAACGGTACAACCGCGGCTGCGATGGCGTCCACGACCCATCCGGCGTCGTCCGGGTGCACCCGCTCCAGGTCATGGACCCCGGGGTAGTAGCCGGACAGCGTCGCCGTGAACACACCGGCAGCGAGGCCGGATCCGAGGGCGCTGGGGTGCGACCCGTCTGGGTTGTAGAGCCGGTAGAAGTCGCTACCCGCCATCTCAGGCACCGCGCCCTCGGCCTCCAGGCGATCGTACACCGCCCCGAACGCCCGGCCCACCGGCGCGATGGTGATCGGTCGGCCGGGGGTGGACGGATTGGCCGCAAAGGCCCGATACCCTTCGTCGATGCGGGCGTTCATCGTCTCGAAGTCGGGGTAGACATCCGGGAACAGTCCATCGCCGTCCCGCCGACCCCAGGTCATGAACAGGACGGTCTCGGCGCCGGTGCTGGCGGCGTGGCCGTCGAGCTGTGGGAACGCGTCGTAGCTAAGGTCGAAGTCCGGCGAGACACCGTCGAGCCCAGGGATCTGACTCTGATCCTGAAAGACAACGACATCCCACTCATCAGACCCATCGAACGCGGCGACCCAGGCAGGGTCGGTGCCCTCGATCCGCGCCAAGAGGCTGGCGAACCGCGCACCGCCGACAGCCAGACGCTCGCCGCGAACGGCGGTCAGCGGGGGAACGAGGCCCGGGAGAGACTGCTCCACCAAGGTGTCCAGCTGATTGAAGTTCGTGTAGCTGTTGCCCACGAACAGGAGGTCCGGTGCGTCGTCCCAGGCATGGGCCGGTGCGACAGCGAGCAGCAGAGCGACGTGCATGGACCCTCAATACGAGACAGCGCGGGGACGACGGACACAGGGCAGTGTACGGCATCGGCAGTCTGCGGGCCTACACCCGGCACCGGCTCGGTGGCCTATCCACAGGGGCCGGCGCCCAACGTTGCAGACACGTCGCGCACGTCGCATACGAGGTCAGCGGCGGCCTCGAGCAACTCCACGCTCCCATCGAACGACGGGCAGAAGAAGTGCCCAACCTCCTCGGGTCGCGGATCGGGCTCGGGCGCGCACGCCGGCGCTGCACGAGGCCTCCGGCGAAGCGGCGCCGGTCGACCTGCGCGTCCTGGCCCGTCCCCCATCCCGTGCCCGAGGGGTTGTACACCTTTGAAGCGGAGATGGCGGGCGACGTGGTGGGTGTCGCTGCCCTCGAAGTGGAGCGCCCGAGGCGCCCGATGCTGCGGTCCGGCGGCAGGGGGCACGCGCCGGGGGACGAAGACGAGCCGAAGCGGCGCGACAGGCGCCGGCCACAGTACCGATGAGCATCCCGAGCATGCCCGCCAGCGGAGGCGTGTCGGCCCGTGACGAGGAGGCGCCGCCGAATATCCGAGGAAGCCAGGTGAGCTGTGTCGTCCACAGCGTCCCGAGCGCGATGGCGAGTCCCATCGGCCCGCCCGTCCGCAGCGGCAGACCCGTGACGCACGCCGAGCATCGATCGGGGTCCCGAAGCGTCGGCAGGCTCCGCCATGCCTCCAGGAACACATCCTGAGCCAGGTCTCCGCTGGCCTGTGGATCGCCGACCTCGGCCAGCGCGATGGCACAGACGAGTCCGGCGTGGCGCTGGACCAGCCGGCCGTAGGCGACCGTCCCCCCGACAGCCGCAGCGACGACGTCGGTTCTCACGGGATTGGTGTCACGGGCCGTTGCGACCATTGTGCGTTCCTCCTGGTGCGGAAGAAGTTGCCGCACTTCGGGAAAGGTGACCGCGGGACACGTCGACGCTGTGCGCCCTGGGAGCACAATTCGTGACATGCTGTTTTTCCAGCATATGCTAGAGCCGAAGCATGGATGACCCACTCTCCCGCCGCGAGCGTCAGGTGATGGACCTGATCTACCGCCACGGGGCCGCGAGCGTGGCCACCATCCGGGACGCCATGGCCGACCCGCCCAGCTATAGCGCCGTTCGCGCGCTGATGTCCACGCTGGTCGAGAAGGAACATCTGAGGTACGAGGCCGACGGCCGACGGTACGTCTACCACCCCACCGTACCCGCCGAGAGGGCCAGCTTGCCCGCGCTGCAGCGGGTCGTCAGCGCCTTCTTCGACGGCTCGCCGGCCAAGGCCGCGCTCGCTTTGCTCCACCTCGACGACGGGCTGACAGCAGAAGAGATCGCATCGCTGGAGGCCGCCATCGCCGCTGCCCGGGAGCAGGGGCGATGAGCGGTCCCGCCGCGCTCGCGATCTGGACCGGCGCCGTGCTGGACGCCAGCCTGAAGACCACCGTCGTGCTCGGCCTCGGCCTGGCAGTCACCCGCGCCCTGAAGCGCTCCAGCGCGGCGAATCGACACGCCGTGTGGACGCTGACCTTCGCCGCGCTGCCGGCCCTGCTCTGGGCCTCCCACCGCCGCGGCCCACAGGTCGCCATCGATGCGCCCTGGCTCGCGGCGCTGTGGCTCACCGGTGCCTGCGTCGCAGCCGCTCCCCTCGCCGTGAGCACCTGGCGGCTCCGCCGCATCCGGTGGACCCAGACTGGCTCCGTGGGCCGTACCCGACTGGGCGTCAGCGCCCACATCAGCGGCCCGATCACGTGGGGCTGGCTGCGACCCGTGGTCCTGCTCTCCCCGCGCGTCATAGAGGCCGCGCCACACCGCGAGGCCGCCCTGGCCCACGAGCTCGCCCACGTGCAACGCGGTGACTGGCTGATCCACACCCTCACCTGGCTGACCTGCGCCGCGTTCTGGTTCCACCCGTTGGTCTGGCCGGCCTGGCGACAGCTCGCCATGGAGGCGGAGCACGCGGCGGACGATGCCGCCATCGCCAGCGGCGTGGCGCCGAGCAGCCTCGCTGCCCTGCTGCTCGGATTGGCCAGCCACCGCCCGCCTCGCGGCGCGCTTGGCATCGTGTCCTCCCCCACTGCAACCCGGATCCGATCCATCCTCGAGCCCCGCACCCGACACGCGAGCCGCTGGCGAGCGAGCGTGGTCAGCAGCGCGGGGCTCGCGCTCGCGCTGACCGCGCTGGGGCAGTGGCAGCCCTGGACCGCCCCTCCCGAGAACGTCACCTGTCAACCCGCACACCCCCGACCCCTCCCGTGAGTCCACTCGCTCCGCTTGTCGTCCGCGCCGGCTGCAACGCAGGGCACAGCTCGCCCGACGAGGGGCGACAAGTGGCTGGCGCTCGATGCGCGGGCGTAGCGCATGATCACGCATTCGAGGACGGCACGATGGAGTCGTTCCTGGAGAGGTCGAGCAACGCGGGCGCGAAGGAGATCGGAGCCCACATCGGTCGAGCGCTGGTCGCCCTCACCGCTCCGCAGGGGGAGGCGGTCTGGGCGGCATCGTCGCGGCGCCTGCGGTGGGCCGTGTGCTGGGGGCGGCGTTGCGCTAGCAGCGCCGTCGGCTCAGCCGCCCCACACGTCGGTGGGATCCGAGGACGCCTGTGGCGCGGGCGGCGCTGTGGGCTCCACCACCTCGACCGGCGGCGGGGGCTGGACCACGGCCGGGATCGGTGCGGCGGCCGGCTGTGTAGCCAGGGGAGCATCCTTGGGACGGACCAGCATCACCGGAGGTGCGCGGCGCGCGACATGGGAAGAGCCCGATGTGGCCGATGGCTTCTTCGGAGAAGCGGCAGCGCTTCGGCGCCTGCGAGGCGTCGCGACAACAGGCGCGACCGCCTTCTGCTCCGCCGCCGCGGTGGCCTTAGCGGTGAGGGGCTCGACGGACTCCGGCGCTGCGACCGCCTCGACCGGCTCCGGCGCGGCCTCCACCGGCGCGGCGACGTCGGCGATCTGTGCATCAGGAGCTGAGTCATCGAATGCCGGGCTGCCCACGAGGAGCCAGGCCGCCAGCGCCGCCCCAACGCCGAGGAGGGCGACCGCCGCAGGCCAGACCCGCCGCGAGCGCGTCCGAATGATGGGGCCCGTGTCTATCTGGTCGAGCCCGAGATCGAAGCCAGGAGCGTGGAGCTCGTCGTCTTCGGAAGGGCCCTCCGCTGCGGCATCGAGCGCTGGCGCCGCAGCGCCTGTTCCGGTGACCTCGGGAAACGGCTCGAAGTCCGAGACCGGCCCCAGCGAGCGGCGTGCTGTGGCTGCCCCAGGTAGAGCGGCTGCCATGGGCGGAGCGGTCAACGACGCGGGCAGCGGTGCGTCGACGCCAGCAAGGGACGGGCGCGGCGGGCCCGGCGCGACCAAGTCCGCCGCGCGCTGCCGCGCTGGTGGGTTCTTGAGACGCTCCGGATCCGGCGCGTCCCACGGCTCGATGCCCTCTTTAGGAGACTCCACGACCTCTCCCTGCGTTCCAGTCTAACCTACGACTGTAGACACCACAGCATTCGACGAGCAGCACCGCGCGTGCGAAGTGTTCACGCGCCGCCACCGTCCCCCGGCGTCCCAGGTCGCGATTTGGGGTCCTCGAGCCACAGGACCGTCCCTTCGAAGCCGAGCGCCGTCCCCCGCTCGACGTCGAGCGAGATCCACTCCCCTACAATCGCGTTGCCGCCAGCCAGCGAGGTGAGCCGCTTGGCCTCGATGAGGATCTCATCGGTGGGGAGCGGGCGCTTGACGAAGCAAGGGTACATCGTGGGCACGAGGGACCAAGCGCCGAGCGTCGCGAAGGTCAGCACCACCTGGGGATGGCAGACCGTCCGCAGCGTTCGCGAGCGATACGGCGAGAAGATGCTGCCCCGCCCGGGGGCCACGGCCGCGGTCCCGACCACCCGGTGCGCCCAACCTGGGTCCACGGAGATCACCCCATTATTCCCACTGATACCAGGGGGAAGCGTCCGGAGAAGCACCTGGACGGACTCCGCGTGCGCGGACAGCGGATCCCCCTGCTCCACCACCGCGTCGAATCGCTCTCGGATGCGGAAGTCTCCACCGGGGTCCGGTTCGCCGAAGGACGTGAACGCGGCCCCGCGGTGAACCAGTGCACAGCCCGGGAGCACCGCCGCGAGCATTGCCACAGAGAACAGCGATCGCATCAGGCCCCACTTCCAGCCTGGCCCAGCAGCTTTCCGGTGCGAGGATCCATCAGAACCAGCCCGCCGCCCGCCACAACGAGCGCGACCACATCATTGCCCGTTCGGACCTCGCGGATGTCCTCCGGTGCCTCCAGATCCACCGGATCTCCCTCGGGAAGCAGCGCAGTGCGCAGCGAAGTCGCCCCGTCGCCACTGTCGCCGGCGACCGCCCAGACGATCCGCACTCCGCCTGGGTCGCTGAGTGCATCGAGCCCGATGATCCCGGCGAGACGCGTGAAAGACTCGGCCACCGGCGCATGCCGCGCCCCGATCACCGACGTGCGCAGCCCACCCGGTCGGTCGCCGATGCGCGGCTGCACCCAGACCGCGAGGAGGTCGGTCCCATCGGGCAGCGGCGCCACCAGGCCGCGAGACCCCGGGAAGCCCTGAGGCGTCCGCCGCGGCTTGCCCGCTGCCCCCCGGACGACCGGGATCACCACACCGCCCTTGCAGGCGAGCACCGGCTGGCCACGCAGGAAGCCCTGAGCGGTGCCGACCCGATCCGAGCCGATGGCAGCCGGCTCCTCGGCCGACAGATCGTGCACCACCAGCGTGGGGCCCCGGCGCGCGAGCCCGAGCAGCACGAGTTGCTCGCCCCAGTACTCGAGCACCGGCTTGACCTGCGGTTCGTAGCCGAGCACTCCCTGACGCGGCGCTCCGAGCTTGCCGCGAACCAGGGGGGTCACCTGCACCACCACGCCCTCAGGTCGCGCGCGGAGCACGACGATGAGGAACCCGGTCTCGGTGGCGGCGATCTGTAGATCGAGCACCGCGCTGGCGGGCACTGGAACCGCCCCGTGCTTGATCCCCTTGCGCCCCACGATCGCCCAGCGAATGGACCGCCCCTCGTCACCCTCGGGGTTCGTCCAGACCACCGCGACGTCGTTCTTGCGCCGTGCGACCGACACATCGGAGAACACAAGCGGTGCGTCCGGGTCCCACGAGACCCCGTACGCCGCGAGCTTGGCGATCACCTCGTCGGACAGCCCCAGCTCTGCGGGCTCCAGACCGGTGAGATCAGCGCCGGACAGATCGGCATCGGTGAGGTCGGCGCCGTCGAGGTTGGCGTCGGCCAGCACCGCCCCGGTGAGCTTGGCACCGGTCAGGTTTGCGCCCGAGAGGTTGGCGTTGGACAGATCCGCCGCACTCAGATCGATCCCCGAGAGATCGGCCCCGGACAGGTTGATCCGCATCAGGCGCGCCTGAGCGGCCCGCGCCCCGGACCAGTTCGCACCCGGGAACTTGGCCTCCGTCGCCAGGATCCCGTCGAGCGTCGCACCGGACAGGTCCGCCTCCGCTCCGGTGGCGCCGGTCAGATCCGCATTGCGAAGATCGGCCTTGATGAAGATGGCCTGATGCAGTCGCGCCTCGGACAGGTCGGCGTCGGGCCACACCGCCCCGGTCGCGTTGCACCCCCGCAGACGCGCTTGGGACAGCCGGATGTACGACCCGGTGGAGCGCTCCAGGTTGGCCTCCGCGAAGTCAGCCTGTGCGAGATCGGCGCCCGAGAGATCGGCGCCGTCCATCCACGCTCCCTTGAATCGCGCCCGCAGGCCCAGCGCGTCCGTCAGCTTCATTCCCGAGCCGTCGATGCCCGACAGGTTTGCCCGCGTGACGTTGCCGTCCGTCAGATCGGTGCCCGTCAGGTCGGACTTCTCCAAGTTGGCGTTGGACAGATCGGCACCGTGCAGCACCTTCTCGGCGAGCTCCACGGCGAACAGCTCCGGGCGTGACCGCTCCGATCGCTGCGCGTTGAACGCGCCCACATCCTCTGCGATCAACAGCGCCGCGAGTTCCACAGCCAACGTCCCTCCAGCCGCCGCTCCTCTACCCCGCGCCGACGGCGGGCGCTGCTGACGTTATCGAGGTGCCGGCAACATGGATGGGCCGGCGTAGACTTCGTGTCGCTCGGCGGATACCCACAGGACCCCGAATGTTGGAGCACGGATGGCGGACGGCGCTGGAGCCCCCTTGGAGCTCGACCCGGAGGGTCGACCCGAGGATCTCGAACAGATCCCGATCACTCGTGAGGAACTCACGGCGTGGTACCGCCAGATGTCCTTGATCCGCCGCTTCGAGGAGCTCGCGGCCAAGGCCTACACACAGCGGAAAATCCTCGGGTTTTGCCACCTGTACATCGGCCAGGAGGCGGTCGCCGTCGGCGCAATGGCGGCGCTGCGGGACTCCGATGTCGTCGTCGCGGCCTACCGCGAGCACGGCCACGCCATCGCCAAGGGCGTCAGCCCGCGCGCCGCGATGGCCGAGCTGTTCGGCAAGGCGCCGGGCGTCACCAAGGGCGTCGGCGGCTCCATGCACATGGGGAGCGCCGAGCACAACTTCTTCGGCGGGTTCGGCATCGTGGGCGGCCACGTGCCGCTCGCCGCTGGCGCCGCCTTCGCGGCGCGCTACCGGGAAGAAGACCAGGTGAGCCTGTGCTTCCTCGGTGACGGCGCCGCCCAGCAGGGCGCCGTGTTCGAGGCGCTCGCGCTCTCGCAGCTGTGGAAGCTCCCCGCGGTCTACATCGTCGAGAACAACTACTACGCGATGGGCACGAGCCTCGACCGGGCGTCGTTCCTGCACGACATGAGCCGGCGCGGCGACGGCGTGGGCATGCGGCGGTGGCAGCTCGGCGGCTTCGATGTGGTCGAGGTCTACCGTAATGTCCGGCGCGCGGTAGAGCACGCCCGCTCCGGCGCCGGTCCCGTGATCATCGAGGCAGTCACGTACCGGTACCGCGGTCACTCCATGAGCGACCCGGCGAAGTACCGCAAGAAGGGTGAGCTCGAGAGCTTCAAGACGATGGATGCGCTGAAGTGCGCCGCCGAGCGTCTGGTGGCAGAGCACGGGGTCGCGCAGAAGGAGCTCGACACCATCAAGTCTGAGATCGAGGACGAAGCGCAGGACGCCTACGCCTTCGCAGAGCAGGCCGAGGACCCCGACCCCGCCGCGCTCTACGACTACACCTACGCCACCCAGCGAGGCACCTGATGGCAGAGCTTCAGCTCCGCGAGGCCCTCCGGCGCGCGATGACCGAGGAGATGCGCCGGGACGAGAACGTGTTCCTGATGGGCGAGGAGGTCGCCCAGTACGACGGCGCCTACAAGGTCTCCCAGGGCATGCTCAAGGAGTTCGGCGAGAAGCGCATCGTCGACACGCCCATCGCCGAGAACGGCTTCGCCGGCATCGGGATCGGCGCCGCGATGACCGGCCTGCGTCCGATCGTCGAGATCATGACGTGGAACTTCGCCCTGGTCGCCTACGACCAGATCATCAACAATGCCGCGAAGATCTTCCAGATGACCGCCGGCGGCTACCGCGTGCCCATCGTGTTCCGCGGTCCCAACGGCGCCGCCGAGAACCTCGGAAGCCAGCACAGCCAGGCGCTCGAGTCCATCTTCGCGCACTTCCCTGGTCTGAAGGTGGTGAGCACCAGCGACCCGGCCGACGCCTATGGCCTGCTCAAGTCCGCCATCCGCGATGACGACCCGGTCGTGTTCATGGAGGCCGAGCTCACCTACGGGCACCGCGGCGAGGTTCCCGACGAGGAGTTCCTCATCCCGCTCGGCCTGGCCGACGTCAAGCGGCCCGGCACCGACGTGACCCTGGTCTCGTGGAACAAGCAGGTGTTCAACTGCCTGCTCGCCGCGGAAGTGCTGCAGAAGGACCACGGCATCAGCGCCCGCGTGTTGGACCTGCGGACCATCCGCCCGCTCGACGAGGCCACGCTGTTCCGCTGCGCCGCCGAGACGCACCGAGTCGTGGTCGTCCAGGAGGGATTCCCGTTCGCCGGCGTCGGCGCCGAGGTCAGCGCGCGGATCCAAGAGGCGTGCTTCGACGCGCTCGACGCCCCGGTCCTCCGGGTCACCAACCGCGACATCAACCAGCCCTACGCCACCAACCTCGAGAAGCTGGTCGTGCCGTCGGTCGCCGCGGTGGTGCAGGCCGCCCGCGCCGTCGTCAACCGCTGACCGCGCACAAGGAGCACCCTGTGGCTGAGTTCTACGAGATGCCGTCGATTTCCCCCACCATGGAGGTCGGCACCCTGGTGGAGTGGCGGATCGCCGAGGGCGAAGCCTTCGAGTCGAGCGCCGTCGTCGCCGAGGTAGGCACCGACAAGGCGAACATGGAAGCCGAGATCTTCGATCCGGGCGTGATGATCAAGCACCTGATCAGCGAGGACGACGAGGTCCCTCCGGGGTTCCCGATCGCCATCTGGGGCGCGTCCGCCGATGAGGACATCTCGGCGCTGCTCACGCAGTTCGAGACCCAGCGCTCGGCGCTCGGACAGAGCGGTGCGTCGAGCGGCGAGCTCACCATGGCGGCGGAGCACGACGCGCCCGCAGTGGTGCCGGCCGCTGACAGCGCGCCCGCGGCATCCAGGCCCCCGGCGGTCTCGGGCAAGGTGGAGCGCAGCTGGGAGGGGCGGTCCACGCACCAGCTGTTCATGGAGCCGCCCGGCGATATCCGCTTCGGTGCGGCGACCGCGGGACGGGTCGCCGCCTCGCCGCTCGCCCGAAAGGTCGCCACCGATCTGGGGGTCGACCTGAAGCGGGTCAACGGCACGGGTCCCGGCGGACGGATCACGCGCGCCGACGTGGAGGACGCCCCGCGTGGCAACACGACGGCCGCCGCCGCGCAAGAAGATCGCACCGTCAAGAACTCGCCGATGCGAAAGACCATCGCCAAGCGACTGCTGGAGTCCCACCAGGACATCCCGACGTTCTTCCTGACGGCGACCTTCGACATGCAGGGGTTCGTCGACCTTCGGACCGACCTGAAGGCCAAGCTGCCGGACGTGCGGGTCAGCTACAACGACATCCTGGTCAAGGCGGTCGCACGCTCGCTGACAGAGCACCCCGGCGTCAACGCGTCTTGGGGCGCCAAGGCCATCGTCCACCACGGCCGGGTCGACATCGGCATCGCGGTCGCCGTCAAGGACGGGCTGATCACCCCGGTGGTCCGCAACGCAGACCAGAAGGGCCTCGCAGCGATCTCCGGGGAGATCCGGGAGCTCGCGGGACGGGCGCGCGAGCAGAAGCTGACGCCCGAGGAGTACACGGGCGGCACGTTCACCATCAGCAACCTTGGCATGATGGAGATCGAGCACTTCACCGCGATCATCAACCCGCCTGAGTCCGCGATCCTGGCGGTGGGTTCCATCGAGCAGATCCCGGTCGTGGTCGACGGCGACTTCGACGTCGGCTGGCGAATGACGCTCACCATGACCTGCGATCACCGCGTGATCGACGGGGCCGTGGGCGCCGCGTTTCTCCAGACCCTTCGACGCTACGTCGAGAGCCCCTGGCTGATGCTCACCTGAGCGGCCGAACCATCGGATGAACAGGAGGCCGCGTGGCCGACTACGACGTCATCGTCATCGGGACCGGCCCCGGTGGCTACCCCGCCGCCATCCGCGGCGCACAGCTCGGCCTGAAGGTCGCCGCCATCGAGAAGGAGAAGCTCGGAGGGGTGTGCCTCAACTGGGGGTGCATCCCCAGCAAGGCGCTGCTGAAGACCGCCGAGCTGGCACAGAAGATCCGCAAGGCGGGCGACTTCGGCATCAAGGTCGGGGAGCCCGAGATCGACTTTCCGGCGGTGATCGCGCGCAGCCGAAGGGTCTCGAAGCGCCACGAGCGCGGCGTCGCCGGCTTGTTCAAGAAGTACGGAGTCACGCACATCAAGGGCGCGGCCACGCTGGACGGGCCGGGCAAGGTCACGGTCGGAGAGAACACCCTGACCGCCAACCACATCATCGTCGCGACTGGCGCACGCGCACGGACGTTCCCCGGCATCGAGGCAGACGGAGAGCGCATCCTCACGTACCGCGAGGCCATCGTCCGAGACGTCCTCCCGGACTCGGTCACGGTGCTCGGCGCCGGCGCCATCGGCCTGGAGTTCGCCTACTTCTGGAGCGCGATGGGCGCCCAGGTCACCGTCGTGGAGGGTCTCCCCGAGATCCTGCCCCGCGAGGACGCCGAGGTCGCCGCCGAGACCCGCAAGCAGCTGGCGAAGAAGGCGGGCATCAAGTTCAGGCTCGGCACCCTCGTCGACAGCGTGCGCAGCACCGACAAGGGCACCGTCACCGCGCTAAAGGACGGCTCGGAGCTGAACGCCGAGCTCGTGCTGATCGCGCTGGGGATCACCCCCAACACCTCGGGAATCGGACTCGAAGAAGCAGGGGTCAAGCTGGACCGCGGCTTCGTGCCTGTAGACGCATCCATGCGCACCAACGTCGCGGGCATCTACGCGGTCGGCGACATCACGCCGGCCGGCGGCCTCGCCCACACCGCCACCCGGCAGGCCGAGCTCTGCGTCGAGCGAATCGCGGGACACACCGTCCCCGACCTCGACTACGGCTCGATCCCGTCGTGCACCTACTGCCTGCCGCAGGTCGCGAGCGTGGGCCTGACCGAGGCCGAGGCCGCCGCGCAGAACATCGACGTCATCATCGGCAAGTTCCCCTTTCTCGCCAACGGAAAGGCGCAAGGAGCCGGCGAGGCGGACGGCTTCGTCAAGGTCCTTCTGGGTCGTGACCACCGCGAGATTGTGGGCGCCCACATCGTCGGGTACGAAGCGACTGAGATGATCGCCGAGTTCGGGCTGGCACGGACCGCTGAGCTCACCGCCGACGAGATCCTGCACACCGTACACGCGCATCCCACCTTCTCAGAGGCGATGTTCGAGGCGGTCGCGCAGGCACTAGGTCAGACCGTACACATCTGACAAGCACAACTTGTGCATAGGCAGAGCCTCCGGCTGAAATTTTTCCATTCACACAGACCTACGGGCGCAACGCGCTCTAGATCGGCCTATCCACAGCAATTTCCACGGGGTTATCCGCAGATCTGTCCACAGGGAGCGGAGCCGTCGAGTCCGCCGCGGCGGCGAGCGCCGGATCGCTCGTCGCCATCCACACCGTGGCCCCGTCGTCGCACAGCTCCCGCAGCAGCTTGACCAGCTGCTCCACGTCCGCCGGGTGGAGCCCCGTGCCCGGCTCATCCAACAGGTACACCGTGTCCTCGGCGCCCCGCCGCGCCGCCCGCGCGAGCTCACGCGCGAGCGCCAGCCGGCGCGCTTCTCCGCCCGAGAGTGTGTGGTTGGGCTGACCCAGCGGTACGTAGCCCAGACCCACCCGCACCATCGCTCGAAGCAGCGCGTCGAGCCGTGGATGGCCGCCGAGCAGCGTGCGGGCGTCGGACGCCGGCAGCGCGAGGAGCTCGCTCGCGTCGAGCCCCTTCCAGCGTACGTCGAGTACATCGGCCTCGAAGCGACGCCCGCCGCACACCGGGCACGACTGCACGACGTCCGGCAGCGGTCCCAGGGACACCACCCGCTCCCCGGTGCCCCGGCACGCCTCGCAGCGCCCGCCACGGGTGTTCAGGGAGAACGTCCCTGCGTTCAGCCCGCGGATCCGCCCCTCGCGGGTGGCCGCGAGCAGCTCGCGCAGCACGTCCCAGATCCCGAGGTACGTCGCCGGGCTCGACCGCGGCACGCGCGCAGCGCCACGCCCGATCACCACAGCCCGCTGCAGCCCGTCGGCGCCACTGAGCGTCACCCCGGGCTGCCCGCCCTCTGACAGGGCCCCCTCGATCGCACCGAGCATCGCCGTCTTTCCGGACCCGCTGGGACCGCTCACTGCCACCCAGGCGCCGCGTCGCAGCGACACTGCGGGGCCCGGCGCGCCGTGTCGCCACGCCCCGCTTAGCACCGCGGTCCCCCGATCGGGCCGGTCCGCGGACGGGCCGGTCAGCGTCTCCCGCCCGAACACCCACCGACTGGTGGCCGTGTCTGCCTGCTCCAGCGCGGATACGGTCCCCTGGAACACCACAGAACCGCCGAGCCGCCCGGGTCCCGGACCGAACTCGACCACGTGATCGGCCGCCCGGATCACCGCGGCGTGGTGCTCGACCGCCACCACGGTGTTTCCTGCATCCACCAGCCTCCGCAGCAGCCGCGCGACCGCCTCCACAAGCACCGAATCGAGCCCCGCCGCCGGCTCATCGAGAACGTACAAGACCCCAGCGAGCGACCCGCCCACCTGGCGCGCGAGCCGCAGCCTCTGGCGCTCCCCCGCCGAAAGCCGGTCGGCGCCGCGGGACAGCGTCAGGCCGGCGAGGTCCAGGTCGACGAGCTGATCGAGACGCGCCGTGATGTCGCGCAGGGGGCCCGCCTCCACCTCATCATGGGAGACCGCCCGGAGCGCCGTCGCGAGCCCGGCCACCGGCAAGCTCAGCAGCTCTGGCAGCGTGTGCCCACGCCACCGGACACTCCGCGCCACCGCTGAGAGTCGTGCGCCACCGCAGTCGCCGCACGGCCCATCCTCGACCCTGCCGCTCCCCGCACACGCCTCGCAGCGACCCGGAAACTGCGCAGCGGACAGCAATCGCGGCTCCAAGGCCGGCAGCCGGGTGGCGTCGTGTAGGCACAGGGGTCGGTCCACGAGGAACACGGTCGCGGCGTCGGTCACCGCGACGACCACGCCGCCGCCGGCCCTGGCAGCGAGGCGCACCGAGTCCGCGAGGCGCCCGCGGCGATCCGGATCGACCTTCAGCCGGTCGACCACCACCCGAACCTCATCCGCTGCGGCCAGCTGGGCCGGTCGCACCTCATCGAGGCGAACGATGTGCCCGTCGAGCCGGATCCGCGAGAACCCGGCCCGGTCGACCTCGGCCAACACCGCCTCTTCGCCGCCGGACAGCGGGGACTCCAGGGTCAGCCTGCTCCCCTTCGGGAGCGCCTCGAGGCGCGCCACCATGGCGTCGTGGGTCATCGGTTGGACCGCGCGGTCGCACACGGGGCAGTGCAGCGTGCCGCAGCGGCCGAACAGAACGCGCAGGACCGGGCCGAGGCCGGTGATCGAGGCCACCGTGGACCGTGGTGAGGGGGCCGCAGCGCGCTGCGCCAGTCCGACGGTCGGCGGCAAGCCCTCGATCCGATCGACCCGGGGGGGCTGGAGGACGGCGACGCCGCGTTCCAGGCCGAGCGCCTCAAGGTACCGACGCTGACCCTCGGCGTGCAGTGTGTCGAACGCGAGCGAGGACTTGCCAGACCCCGACACACCGGCGAGCACGACGAGCGCACCCACCGGCAGGTCGAGGTCCACCGCCCGCAGGTTGTGCTCCGAGGCGCCGCGGATGCGGATGTCCATCCAGGAGGGTTAGCACGACCCTGTGCCCGACCCCACCCAGACCAGTCCGCGCGCTGTCGCCCTGCACCTGGGCGTGTTTCTGCTCGGGACCTTGGCGCTGCTGATGTGGGTCGGCACGGCCGCCGGTATCCTGAGCTCGACGAGAGGGGGAACCGCCTCCATCGTGGTTCTCGGCGCCGCCCTGGTCGCCGCACTGACCGCAGCGCAGGCCGGCGGTCACATCGCCCTCGCGCTCGCGATGTGGCGACTGCTGCCCCGCAGCCCCGATCCCCTGACAGTGGCGCCCTCCGGCCTGCGGTTCTGGGTCGCCGCCGCACTGGGCGGAGCGACAATCTGGGCGCTTCCGAGCTGGGTCGCCTCCGCCGTGGTGCAGCGGTTCCCCGAGGCCGGCGGGCGGCTGGCTGATATCGGGGCCTTGCTGCTCGACGGAACGACCGCCGGGCGTGCGCTGTTGTTCACCGCGATCGTGGTGTGCGCTCCGCTCGCCGAGGAGATCGTGTTTCGCGGCTACCTGTGGCGCTTGCTGAGCGAGGCGCTTCCCGAGTGGGCGGTCTGGCTGACCACCAGCGGGCTGTTCATGCTCTTCCACTTCGATCCCCTACAGTCCGTCGCCATCGCGCCGGCCGCGCTGTTGCTTGGTTGGCTGCGCTGGACCTCCGGGTCGCTGGGACCGAGCATCGTTGCGCACGGGATCAACAACGCCGCAGCCGTCGGCTTCCTGCTCGGAACACACCGCGACGGGCCCGCGCTGGCGCCCGCGATCGCAGCGATGACGTTGGTTGTGGTCACGGTCGGCATCACTGCTGGGCTCAGCCGCCGAGATCCACGGTGATCCTGACCCTCGCCTCGATCCTGTGCGCCGGCGTGCCGATGTTCGGGTTCCTCGCTGCGATCTGGTGGCTCGATCGCTACGACCGGGAACCGGTCTGGCTGCTCGCATGGGTCTTCGCCTGGGGCGCGGTCGGCGCGGTGGTGGTCGCGCTCATCGGCTCCATGATCGGGCACGTGCTGCTCGCGGGGGTCGCCCTCACGGTGGGCGGGTTCACGTCGATCGACCCGACCCTGTTCCGACAGGTCACCGGCCCCGTTCTCTTGGCACCCCTGGCCGAGGAGCCCGCGAAAGCGCTGATCCTGCTGGTCGTCATCTCGACCCGCCACTTCGACAACATGACCGACGGCTTTGTCTACGGCGCCGCCGCCGGGCTCGGCTTCGGCATGACCGAGAACTTCATCCACTTCGCGAGCATCACCTCGGGCCTCCCCACGTGGGGCCAGACGGTCGTGGTGCGCACGTTCTACACAGCGGTGATGCACGCGACCGCGACGGCGACCGTCGGCGCAGCGCTGGGCCTGACGCGCTTCCGCAGTGGCGCTGCCCTGATGCTCGGCGGCGGCGGAGGACTCATCGTCGCCATGGGGATCCACGGCGTGTGGAACGGCCTGATTACGCTGTCCGACGTGACCGGCGGAGACGGCCTGTACACCCTCGATTTGCTCCTGCTCCCGCTGCAGGTCGCGACGGTGTTCGTGATCTTCGAGGCCTGCCTGATCGAGGAGTCCCGGACGATCCAACGCGAGCTGCGCGAAGAGGCCGAGGCGGGCCGCCTGCCGCACGACCACCCCCCGATCCTGGCGAGCTGGCTGCGGCGCCTCGACCCGCGGTGGGTCCCGCCGGGAGTAGACCAGGCCACCTATGTGCGGCTCGCCACCGATCTCGCGATGCGGAAGAAGCAGGCGCGGCAGCTGGGGGACGATGCACCTCACTTCTACGTCTCGGAGGTGGAGCGGCTGCGCGAGCGGCTCGCGCAGCTGCTCACGGCGTCTGGACCTGAGCAGCCAGATCCGGCGGGTCGAACCACGTGACCACCGAGTGGCTCGACACGTAGCCGTCGTTGTCCTTGGCGAGGACGGTCAGCACGTTGGTCCCTGCCTGCAGCTCGATGTCCGCGGTGAACGGCACACTCCGGATCGAACCGGTCGGGCCGCCGCCCTCGAAGAACACCTTGTCGTCGCCGGCGAACACCAAGACCTGGTGCACGCCCCCTTCGTCTTTCACCACCCCCGAGAGCGTGGCCCTCGGCCCGGACGCGACCGGATCCGGCGCCCGCGTCACCTCGACCTGTGGGGGCCGCCGCTGCTCGGCGCGCGGCAGGGTGCGACCGGGCAGGATGGAGATCACCTCGTGCTGGCTGAACCAAGAGTAGAAGCCCGCGCGCACTACGGAACCGTGGTCGTACGCCTCGTTGTCGCCCAAGACCAGCTCGACCTCGAGCGGACTCTCGCCCTTGGCGGACCGCAGATCGACCTGGAATGTGCCTCGCCAGCTCTCGCCCGGGGCGATCACGCGCCGGCAGCGCTCCGCTCCGTCCGGTTCGCACGGGGCGCCCTCGTCGGTGCGCAGCTCGCCCAGCTCGAGGTTGCCGACCAGCAGATCGAGCGCCTTGCCCGACTGGTTGCGCAGCCGCGCGAACGGATCGGACGTGCGCCCCTCGCCGATGTTCTGGGCGTCGATGTGGATCGAGAGCCGCTCGCCGACATCCGCGATGCCATCGCCGTTGCCCTGTTCGTCTGTGACCTCCCACGACCACGCCAGGACCGGGCGCGGTTCGGCCGCGACCGCCACGTGTGTCTGCCAGGTACCGAGGCTCCCGCGGCCCGCATCGCGCAGGTCGACCTCCACGGGGGCCCACTCGGCGGACCACCCGGGTGCGAGCCGAACGAACTGCTCGTACCTCCGTGTCTCGCCGGGCTTCAGACGACCGAAGAAGAACTCCCTGCCGGGCAGGACCTCGGACTCCCGGACCACGGCCGCGACCTGGTAGAGCACCCGGTCTGTGGTGTTGGTCACCTCCAGCGCGATCTGCTCGCCGTGGCCGGCGAGCAGTCGCTCATCGTCGCCGACATCGAGCCGGAAGGCCACCGGAAGGTCGCCGCCGCGCGGCGCCGCTGCGCCCATCGTCCAGTCGATGCCGTGCACCGCAAACGCTGCCTTGACCTCGCGTCGACCGCGTTCCTGCGCCTGGGAGACCACCGTGTGCGCGGCCTGGAGTACAGCCGCGCGAGAAGAGCCGCTCGCCGCCTTCAGCACGTCGCGCGCGAGCGTGACCTGAGGGTCGAGCAGTAGATCGAGGTCGTCGCTGCGGCGCTGGGACCGCTCGGACTCCAGCATGCGCACGTAGTAGGCGGGGGTGTCGAGGAGCAGCTCAGCCTGCTCGAGTGACCGGTCGAAGTCGCGCTCGCGCCGGACCCGCTCGCGGTGGAACAGGCGGATGGGGACGGGACCGATGGGTCCATCCTCGGCGGTCGGCGCGGGAATGATCGACGAGAGCAGCTCGATGTCTGCGGGGATGCCCTGCGCCTGGATGCTTCGCTCGCCCGGGGTGAGGTACTTCGAGATGGTGAGCTTCAGCTTCGAGTTGTCGGTGAACGGGTGCAGCGTCTGCACCGAGCCCTTGCCGAACGTGCGCTCGCCGATGATCACCGCGCGCCCGTTGAAGCGCAGGGCGCCCGCGACGATCTCAGAGGCGGACGCCGAGCTCGCATCGACCAGCACGGCGATGGGGTAGTCCGGCTCCGCCGAGCGGCGCGCGCGATCGATGTCAGTCTGGCGGCCCTCGCCGTCTACTGTCGAGACGATGTCGCCACTGTCGAGGAAAGTATCCGAGACTTTCACGGCCTGGTTGAGGAAGCCGCCCGGGTTTCCGCGCAGATCGAGGATGAGTCCAGCGAGCTCACCACCGGCCTCGCGGTGCAGCCGCGCCAGCTGCTGGTGCAGGGTCTGCTCGACCTTCTCGTGGAAGCCCTTGATCTCGACGTAGCCGATGTCGGTCCCGTCCACGAGCTCGCCGACCACGGGCTTGCTGTCGATCAGCTCGCGCACAATCGTGTAGGGAACCGGCTCGGGATGCTCGGAGCGCAGCACCTCGATGACCACGGGAGCACCCACCGGGCCGCGCAACCGTTCCACGGCGTCGTCCAGCGACATGTTGATCGTGGACTCGCCGTCGATCCGCACGATGTGGTCATCCGCCCGCAGCCCAGCGCCATACGCGGGCGTGTCCCTGATGGGGTACTCGATGACCAGGCGCCCGCCGTCGGCCTCGAGCTGGATGGAGATGCCGAGCCCACCGAACTCGCCCTGGTTCTCGACGTCCATCTCGTGCGCGTCGTCGGGGGGCAGCAGCACCGAGTGCGGGTCGAGTGTAGAGAGCATGCCGTTGATCAGCGTGTACTCCACCTGAGCCATCGGATCGCCCGGAGTGTCCTGCTCGGGCAGGTCCGCGGGGCTGAGGTGGTCGGCGAGCAGACCTGCGATCACGCTCAGCTCGGCCTGCAGCTCCTGTCGACGCTCGATGTGCGGGATCTCGAGCACCGTGCGGAACTCGCCGATCTCGACGGACAGCAGGTCGCCCTCATCTTCCCGATCGAACAAGCACACCGGGATGCGGCGCTCGATGGCCTGAAGCGCCGCCATGAACATCGCGTCCCAGTCGACCCGGTGCGGATCAACGTAGCTCTCATCCACGTGGTAGAGCGCCGGGTCCACTAGATCGAGCCTCGAGAGGTCGTATCCGGGGGAGAAGGCCGAGCGTCGGTAGTCCGTGGGCCGATCGCCGCCTTGCGCACCGCTCATCATGAACTGCAGGGCCACCGCCAAGGTGACGCCACTCGCGATGCTGAACACGGCCAGCGGTCTGAACACACGCCGCATACGCGCTTTTCCTCCCTGCACCGGGTGTCGCACGACCCCCAGTCTCACAGTAGATGCCGTATCAACCGAAGTCAATCCGCGCAGCACGTCCTCGCCGGACTGCCCAAGCCGAGCATGAACCCACCATATCGAATGCACGATTCTATCTGGTGGACCCCGTGGGATCGCTGGGGTAAGTCGTTCCTTGCATGGCACGTCGTGACTGCTCCCCCATCCCTCCAGCCGTCGGGTCTGGCCCATGCCGCTGAAGCTGAGTTGTCCGAGCTGCAATTCAGATGTTCCCCTGCTCGAGCCCTTGCCGATGCCGGGGGCCGGAGTGCAGTGCCCTCGCTGCACGCTGGCCATCGCCGTGACGTACCCGGACGGCGTCATCGACCGCCTCAGGGCGCGCGGCAAGCGGTTCGACGAGCGCACACCGGGCGCGCGCAGCAACCCGGTGATCACGCCGGTCGACCCTGAGCCGACCCCGGCCCCGCTTCGAACTCCAGCCCCCTCGCCCAGGAGCAGCCGGCGGCCATCGCGTCCCGACCCGACTGCTCCCACCGAGATCCAGCCGGCGCCGGCCCCGCCACCGACGGATCCGTCCACAAGCGTCTACTCCCATCCCCCACCGAGCCAGCGAGAAACGATGCAGCCAAAGTCCAAGAAAGGCCGAGCACGTCGCTTCGGGGCGTTCGGCTGTATTGGATCGCTCGGCGCCGCCGCCGTCGTGGCGGTGATCGGTGCTGGCCTGCTGGGAATCCTGGTCGCGGGTGGCAGCTACCTGTACTTCGGGCGCGACCTTCCCACGGTCGAGAAGCTGCGGGCCTACCGCCCGCCCACGGTCTCGGTCGTGGAGGACCGCAACGGCGAGGTGCTGGGCGAGATCTTCGACCAGAAGCGGTACGTCCTCCCGATGGAAGAGATTCCCGAGCACGTGGTCCACGCGTTCCTCGCCGCTGAGGACGCCAACTTCTACCAACACGGCGGCGTGGACTACATGGGCATCGTCCGTGCGGTCATCCGCAACGCGCTGAAGGGCCGTATGGCCCAGGGCGCGTCCACGATCACGCAGCAGGTCGCGCGCAACTTCCTGCTCACGCGCGACAAGAAGCTTGAACGCAAGATCAAGGAAGTCATCCTGTCGTGGCGCATCGAGAAGGCGTACGACAAGGAGCACATCCTCTTCTTGTACGTCAACGAGATCTTCCTGGGATCGCAGTCTTACGGCGTGGAAGCCGCCTCGAAGACCTACTTCGGCCACTCCATCCGCGAGGCGACCATCGCCGAGGCCGCCATCCTCGCGGGACTCCCGCAGCGCCCGAGCGACTACAGCCCCCACCGTCACTGGGACAAGGCCCGCGCCCGTCAGGAATACGTGATCGGCCAGATGGTAGCCAAAGACTACATTACTAGCGAGGAGGGCGAGGCCGCACTGGCGGAGGAAGTGGTCATCACCCCCAAGGCCAACGCCTTCCTCGAGCAGGCGCCCTACTTCACCGAGCACGTCCGCCGCGAGCTCGAGGAGAAGTACGGCGAAGAGCGGCTGCTGTTCGAGGGACTTCGAATCCGCACCACGTGCGACATGACACTCCAGCGGATCGCCCAGGAAGCCGTGACCTCGAACGTCTTCGACGTCGACCAGCGCATGGGCTTCCGGCGGGCGGCCGTCACCAACGTCGGCGCCGGCAACGTCGACAAGGTCCGGGCAGAGCACGAAGAGAAGCTCCGCCAGTCTTGGGCGCTCGCACAGGATGCCGCAGGGCGCGTACCGGTTCCCGAGATCTCCACGCTGGAGGTCGGCGAGGTCTACGACGCGGTGATTGTGGACGTGAAGAAGAACCACGCCATCATCGCGATCGGCGCCCACGATGCGGTCATCCCCATCAAGTGGAGCACCTGGGTCTACGCCCCCGACCCGCGTCGATCGTGGCGGCAGCGGACCGCAAAGGACCTCACCGCCAGGGTCGACACCGACGACGACAAGCGCGCTGACAGCCCCATCCTGCAGCCTGGCGACCTCATCCTCACCCGCGTCGAGGCGCTCTCCACCAAGGACTCCTCCGTCCAAGACGCGTTCTCCGGCACCCCGGGCGCCAGTCGCTCCTACGTCGCGGCACGGCTGTGGCAGGACCCCGAGGTCGAGGCCGGCATGCTGTCGATGGACCTCGAGACCGGCGCTGTGCGCGCGATGGTTGGTGGGTCGGACTTCGGCAAGTCTCAGTTCAACCGGGCGGTCCAGGCGCGGCGACAGGTCGGGTCCACCTTCAAGCCCATCGTCTACGCCGCCGCCATCGAGTCCAAGCGCGTCTCCGCAGCCACGGTGGTCGCAGATGCGCCGCTTGCCTTCGCGACCGCGGCTCAGTTCATCTGGAAGCCGGCCAACTACAGCCACGAGTACGAAGGCAACATGACCTTGCGGCAGGCCCTGGCGAAGTCCAAGAACACCTGCACGGTCCGGGTCCTCGAGGCGACTGACCCCGGCATGAACAACGACGTCGTGTACGACTTCGCGCGCCGCCTCGGCATCGGCGGCCCGCCGCTGCACACGCTGGCCGAGGATCACGTCCCCACCCCCGAAAACGATCAGCTGTGCCCCTGGATTCGGGAGACCCGGCGCAGCACCATCTGCATGGACCGGAACCCGCCGAAGGACCCCAGCCTCACCAACACCGCCCACCGTGCCCAGCTCGGCACCGACGACGTGTACATGTGCCGCGCCTGCGACATGAGCATGGGGCTCGGGTCGGCTTCGTTGACGATGGAGGAGATGATCCGCGCGTACTCGGCGTTCCCGACGGGAGGGAAGCTGGTCCAGCCCTACTACATCGAGGAAGTACGCGATCGGGACGGCAACGTGCTCGAGCAGCACGAGCCGACGCCTCCGGTCCAGGTCATGGACCCGGCAGTCGCCTCGATCACCACCTGGCTGCTCAACGGAGTGGTCCGGTACGGAACTGGAGCCGCGGCTCAGCGCGCGCTGAAGCTCGAGGCCCTCGCCGGCAAGACCGGCACCACAAACGACGAGAAAGATGCGTGGTTCGTCGGCTTCACCAACGACATCGTGACCGCCGCGTGGGTGGGCTACGACCAGCCGCGCAGCCTCGGCGTGTCGTCCACCGGTGGACGCACGGCGCTCCCCATCTGGATCGACTACATGCGCGTAGCGGCACCGGCCAGCGATGACCGGCCGTTCCCCTCGCGGGGCAGCCTGGAGTACGCAATGATCGACGAGTCCACGGGACGCCGGGTCTCAGAAGGCGGCGCCACGTACCCGTTCCTTGGCGGCACTGCGCCCGAGAGCTCCGGGACCCGCGCCGGCCAGCTGTCCATCGAGGACATGTCCACGGACCTGTGATGTCACTCCGCCCCACCACCTGCCTCCTGCTCCTCCTGCACGCAGGCTGCGCCTCCTCTGCCATCGAGCTGTTCGAGCAGTGTGAGATCACGATCGTCGTGACGCCCGAGAGCGCATCGGCCGGCGCGGAGGTCACCGCGCGCGGCGGTCCGCTGACCGACGTGCGCGACACGCAAGTGCGCGTCGGCGGGTTCACCGCGGAGGTCCTCGCAGTCGACGCCAACACCACGATCCCGAAGGACACCGCAACGGTCGACCTGACCAGCTTGTGCAACGAGTGTCAGACCTGCCGCGCCGAGGCCCTGTGCGCCCCCTGCGGCCGCTGCGTCGGCGAACGGTTGACCCCAACGCGACGTGTTCAGTGCTTCGGGGACACCGCGACGGATCCGATCACCAGCGGCGTGTGCGACCTGTGTGAGCAGCGCGCGGTGTTCGTCGTGCCCGACGCGGTGCCCCCCGGCGCCACCACCGTCCAGCTCACCAACCGACACGGATCGAGCGCCGGTGTCCCGTTCGTGGTGGAACGCAGCCCCGGGGAATCGACGGGAGGCACCGCAGACACCGCCACCGGAAGCACCCCTTCCACCCCGCCAACCTCCAAGACCGGCGACACTGCTAGCCAGAGCGGTACCGGATCGTGAGCAGGCGGAACGTTAACGGGCTGGCTGTCCGCCCCACAGCTTGCAACGAGCGCTTGAACCACAGGGTCCGCTGGGGTATCTAGAGCGTCTCTCACGGGCCCCCCCGGACCGCGAACGGAGTCGAAATGCGTTGGGTCATCGGTGCGATCTTCACGGTGTTGCCTGCTACATCCGCTCTCGCGGGTGGCGTGGGAGTTCTCGCTACAGGCGGGTTGCACACTGAAAAGGTGTATTTTTACTCAGACCACAGCCCCGAGGGTGTCGAGTACAACGACATCGCTGACTACGATCAGTTCGAGATGATCCAGACCCTGCCCAACCTGGGTGGAGGCATCGAGATTCTCCTCGGCGACCGCGACGACAAGATCATGGGCTCCGTTCGCGGATTCTACTTGGTTGATGGTGCGCAGAAGGACCCGGCGGAGGTGACGGACGACGTGTCCAACCCAGACTGGGTTGTCGGGGCATACCGCGGTGATGGCAACGTGCGTCCCGGTGAGCCCAATGCGGGCGGCCCGGCCGGCGGACGCAGCCTCGGCATGATCATGGTTGGCATGTCGTGGGGCATCATCGGAGAGCCAGGTGGCCTGCAGCTCGGCGCCGTCGGCCACGTGGGCACATCGTTCCTTACACGGGACCACACCGAGTTCTTCATCATGCAGGTAGGGCCCGGCGTCACCTACAAGGTGGCCCGCCAGGTCCAGCTGTTCGGCGAGCTGCAGTACGCGGCCCGCTTCCGCCAGGCGCAGTGGGCGCACAGCGGAAACGTCATGTTGGGCGCGCGCTACCTCTTCGACTGAAACGCAGCCGGAGTCTACTGGCTCGACCGAGAACAAACGCTAGCGGGACGATGCCCGCTAGCTCGGAACGACGGCGATAGCGTCGATCTCGACCTGCACATCCTTCGGAAGTCGGGAGACCTCGACGGCCGCGCGGGCGGGTCTGGCGGCGCCGAACGCCTCCGCGTATACCTCGTTCATGGCTGCGAAGTCGTCCATGGAGCTCAGGAACACCGTGCACTTGACGACCCGACTGAGCGACGAGCCCGCCGCGACCAAGACCGCTTCGAGGTTCGCGAGGACCTTCCGAGTCTGCGCCGCGACGTCGCCG
>Ga0316189_10000434_pt1 | contig 41369 bp, 38 predicted proteins | sample LowCovwburrow_MG_FD_204930 | JGI IMG/M metagenome (GOLD analysis project Ga0316189, IMG submission 204930) | Coastal sediment microbial communities from Maine, United States - Lowes Cove worm burrow | ecosystem: Environmental > Aquatic > Marine > Coastal > Sediment | place: USA: Maine... | reverse complement strand
TATTGGAAATTTAAAGTGGAATCATTAAATGAACCCAATGAAGTGGTCTGGGAATGTATTGAATCCCATCAGGATCATAATCTAAAAGGCATTGATGAGGAGTGGACCAATACCAAACTTTATTGGTTGATTTCAAAATCAGGGGATAAAACAAAAATCGACTTTGTACATGATGGCCTATTATCAACAGGTGTGTGTTACGAAGTCTGCTCCAATGGGTGGGATTTTTATATTTTGGATAGTTTAAAGCACTTTCTTGAGGGCGGGGTAGGTAAACCGTCTGGAAAATAAAACCAAACCAAGAAAAGGCTGTTTGATAAAACAGCCTTTTTCGTAAGTTAAAACGACTTCAGTATTAAAATTTCCTGTAAGGTGCTTCTAAATATTGATTTGCCTCTTCTTCAGCAAATTTTGCGGTAGTATTATCCCAGTGTAAGGTCTTGTTTGGGAAACGACCGGCAATCACGCCTAAAAGAATAGTTTCAGTTAATCTGGATGCATAGGAAAAAGGAGCAGTGCATTCCCCTCGTCCCAAACAAGCCTCCACAAATTGGTGGTAGTGTTTAGGTCCCTCAGAGGCATAATTACGGATAGGTTTGCCCATATTATTGGCTTTCTCCACTTCAGCAATTTCTGGGGATATGTCAACATATTTCCCATCCACGATTTTCTTAGGTAATTCCATGAAGTGTGGTAACAATAAACGCCCTTTTTCGCCCACAAACATGGCGCCTTGTTCGGGTAATACCCCAGCGCTCGTTGTTTTGGTTTCAAGTGACATTTTTTCTTGTACCGTCTTCTCCTTGTTCTGGTCCTTATTTGTTTCGGACATTTTGCCCATACTTTTGGGCAATTCAAGGTCCTTGTGCTTTTGCGGTGCTCCAGGGCCATCATACCATACCCATTTCAAACTTTCCGCTGTATGTCTGGTTCCTGGAAATTCATAGGTAACCACATTATTTTCTGGAAATCCGAAGCCCGTTGGTATTCTGCATTCATTTTTAATGGTACGGGGAACATCCAGTTCCAAGGCGTTATATGGCGTATCAAAAATATGTACGCCCATGTCACCAAGTGTACCACAGCCAAAATCCATAAGTTTTCTCCAATTCCCGGGATGATAAACATCTTTTTTATAGGGCCTTTCGGCAGATGTACCCAGCCAAAGATTCCAATCCAACGTATCAGGAATTGGGTCGCTGCCTTCAGGGGCCGACCCATCATACCCCCAATTCTTAGGCGACCATGCATGCACTGTATGTACCTTACCAATAATGCCTGATTGAATTAATAAAGTGGCCAATTTATAGTCGTAGAAAGAATGCACTTGAATTCCCATTTGGGTCACTAAATTTTTATCTGCAGCCAACTTTTTCATGGCTCTGGCTTCCGAAACATGATGTGTGAGTGGTTTTTGACAATAAACAGGTTTGTTCATGTTCATAGCCATCATCGAAGCTGGCGCATGTGTGTGATCAGGTGTGGAAACTATTACAGCATCAATCTCATTCTCCAATTCTTTTAGCATAACCCTATAGTCTGAATACACTTTCGCATTTGGATGCATTTTTTTGGCTGCTGCAAGGTTATTTGCATCAACATCACATAAGGCCATAACATCGACCAACTCATGTGAGGCAATGGCTTTTAAGTCTTCGCCACCCATTGCGCCTACTCCAATGTGTGCTGTTCTTAGTCGATTGTGTGGTCCCATTTTTCCAATGAAAGATGGTGCTAACGCCAAGCCTAATATTCCTAAACTACTTTTTTTTACAAAATCCCTACGTTCTTTATTATGTGTACCCATAATTGTTCTTTTATGCTATTATTAATTGGTTGACAAGTCTTTTATCCTAATATTTCTAAAGCGAACAACATCGCCGTGGCCTAGAAAGCCAATATGCCCTTTTGTTCTTTGTAGTCCAGGATGGACTTTTTTATCCATAGTCCCATTTTTACTGGCTTCCAGGAAATCCCCATCCACAATGATAGTTCCATTTAATATGATCTTTACCTTTGAACCATTTACTTGAACTTCCTGTTGGTTCCAATCCCCAACTTGATTTAAAAAGCCACGTTTAGCAGGAATAATTCCGTAAACTGAACCGTGATATTGATATGGCTGTAAATTAGCATATTTTTCAGCAGTATTGTCCAGAATCTGCAATTCCTTACCGACGTAAGCCGTATCACCTTCAAGCGGTGCATGAATACCAAGTCCATTGTTCCCACCAGGAGTCAATTGAAATTCAAATTTCAATATGAAATCGCTGTATTGGGCCACGGTAAAAAGATTTCCTCCACTACCACCACCATTTGGGTCAACGACGATCATGCCATCTATTGCTTTGTACGATTCCTTATTACCGACCCATCCATCAAGGTTTTTACCATTGAAAAGCTCCTTGAATCCTGTGCCTTCCTTCATTTGATGTGAACCGCAGGAAGAGACGAAAATTGCCAAAACCATAATCAAAAAGTAGTACCTATATTTTGAGAAAAGTATACGCGCTGTAACTTTCATTGGCTCATTATGAAATAATTCCTAAAGGATTTGTGTCCTTCCAATTTCCTCTTGTAAAATCAGGAAAATTCTGTGGGGCACCACCACTAGCAACTGAACGTTCGCTTAATGGCGCAACTGCACTCCAGAAACAACCTTCATATAAATTTTGATCTAACGGAAGTCCTTTTTGTAAGCATTCTACGATACGATACATCATCATACCATCCATACCACCATGCCCTGTATCCTTGGTTGCTTCGTTCAATCTTTTATACAACGGATGGTCATATTTATCATAAATAGCGGCCAATTGATCGCCTTGAGCCCAAGAGTGGTGGTTTTCGGTAGCTCCCTCAACGCCCCCTTCTAAGGCAATTCTTGTTGGGAAACCTGCCAATGCCCCTTTTGTACCTTGGATCAAGTTATGTCTTGAATAAGGTCGGGGGCTTGTTTCATCCCATTGTACCATAATAGTACGACCTAATGTCGTTTTTAGAATGGAAGTGTTCAAATCTCCCCCTTTAAAGTCTAATTTATTCCATTTATGATCAGCCGCATAATTTTTCTCTGCGTACAATTTTCTACCTAATGATGGAGTTGAAAATGAAACCAAGCTGTCAAAGTTGTCATCAGTGCGTCCCAAGTTCATATACTGGGCTACAGGCCCTAGACCATGGGTAGGGTATAGATTTCCATTTCGATTTGCATAATGGTGGGTTCTCCATGATCCCGTTCCCCTTTCCTGTTCTTCCATTTGGCCTCTCAATTCATGAATATAGGCAGCTTCTGCATGAAGGGGCTCTCCGATAACCCCTTGTCGACACATATTAAGGTACATGAGTTCTTCCCGGGCATAATTCACATTTTCCATCATCATACAATGCTTCTGGGTCCGCTCAGAAGTATTCACAATCTCCCACATCTCCTCTAGGGTAACAGCTATGGGTACTTCAACAAAGGCGTGGGCACCTTTTTTCATGGCTTCAATTGCCATTGGTGCATGGTTTTTCCAGTTTGTAGCAATGAAAACCACATCAGGTTTAACCTCATCCAGCATTTTTCGCCAGTTGTTTTCATCACCGTGATACTGGGAAATTTTTTTATGCCTGTTTCCACCACCTATTTTTGCAGCTTCCTTGCTCCATTTTTGAACATAATCCTCATAAAGATCACATAAAGCAACGACTTCTGTTCCCGGTAATGACGCAAAAAATTTCAGATGTCCCGGTCCTCGTGCACCTACGCCGATGAATGCTGCACGCACAGTAGCTAACTTTTGGGCAGCGAAATCACCCATATATTTTGCCTCATAAGGCCGTTCTGGAACTTGATTTGACCCATGCGCCAATGTAGGTGCCATGGCAATGGCCGCACCTGCCAAAGATGTTTTACGGATAAAATTTCTTCTGTTGATGTTTTTCATGTGCTACATTTTAGTAATTATGGCCGAGTAACCACCACCACTTGAAAGCTTAATTCCAAGTTTGGTATTTTGATTTACGGGATTCGACGTCATCTTATAATCTTGGGCATTTCTTGAAGCGTTAATTCCATCCTTATAGGACTGCATTTCATATTCACCTTCCCCCAAAAATGAGAAATCCAATTCAAAATCCCGGGCTGTCCAGTCGGTCATGGCACCTAAATACCAATTATCCCCATTTCTTCTTGCCACCACGATGTAATCTGATACCGCACCTTCCAAAACAACGGTTTCATCCCATATAGTAGGAATTTGAGTGATAAAATCAACCGTTTCCTGCTCCTTATAATAAATAGTTGGCGATTCGCATAACATTTGTACAGGAGCCTCAAACACCACATACATTGCTACTTGGTGTGCTCTGGTTCCATAGGCCATAGGTCTTGTGAACAATGGTGCATAATTGGCCGCCCCAGTTTCGTAGTCAACTTTGTTCATATTGATCATTGCACCAGGAGTAAAATCCAATGGGCCAGCTGCCATCCGTACGAACGGAAGCGTAACATTGTGTTCTGGTGTTATTGCCGAGCTCCATTTATTGTTCTCATTGCCCTTAACGCCTTCATAATTAATGATGTTGGGCCACATACGCTCAACGCCAGCAGGTTTAAAAGCGCCATGGTAGTCCACCATCAGTTTGTACTTGGCGGCGATTTCCGCTATTTTTTCATAAGATTCCACTACATATTGATCACTACGTTGCATAAAATCTGTTTTGATACCTACAGCGCCCCAACTACTATATAATTGAAGTATTTTTTCTGGATTTTCATACAATGGTTTCCATAGCACCCATAGTATAATTTCCACATTTTTGGATTTGGCATATTTTATAAGCCCGGGTACGTCAATATTCTCATTATCTTCCAGTATTTCTGTTGTGGATTTTGTCCATCCTTCATCCAGAATTACATATTCTATGCCGTTTTCTGAAGCAAAGTCAATAAAATATTTATAGGTTTCGTCATTTACCCCCGCTTCGAAATCAACACCGTAAATATTATTGGCATTATACCAATCCCAAGCCACTAGGCCAGGCTTGATCCAATCGGCATTTGGAATTTTAGAGGGTTTGGCAAGTTGCGTTACCAGATTACTTTCAACGAAAGTTTTATCATCATCACTAATAATGAACACGCGCCATGGGTATGAACGTTTACCATTGATTTTTGCGATATAATCTGCCTCCTCTGTAATTATTTGGTTCCTATCTGGGCTAGAGGCTTCATTTGGTATTGCATTGAGTACATACTTCGGAAAAGTTGCATTCATTGTAGTATCATCGCTTTTTTCAAGAAACATCCCAGGATAATTGTGCAATGAGGATTCTGTAAATAAAACTTTAGCTTTTTTGGTATCAAACAATACCGGGAGACTACAAAAATCACCAGTGGCAAAATCAGACAATCCTTTATTTATATACTCCCTTTCATTATGTGAATACATAGACTCTTCTTGAGGAAAAAAGGAAGAAGATCCCTTTGGAAAAGTCAAAGTCAGTTGTTCATTCACAACTTTCTTCGTTTTAGAGCTTTTATCGATAAATTGATAGGCAATACCATCATTGAATGCCCTAAATAATAGCTGATATCCTCCTTTGAAATTGAGGGCTAACTCATTAAAATTATTTTGAATGATAGCATCCTTATTAGGTATCTGTACAGGTAAGGTCTCTTGTACACTTTCAGTACTCTTGCTTCTTAATTTTGGTGAAGCACCTAGGACTCTGTTATCCCCCATATTCATAGAAATAATGGCCTTTTCGATAATTACGTTGTCATCTAAAAGAACATTCCAGTTTATGGTTTCAGATAGCTCTATCTTTACGTTGAGTTTTCCATCAGGTGATTTAATCGATACGTCCTGTGCGGTTACATTGCCTAATGAAGATAGAAAGACCATTAGGATGACCGAAAATCTAGTAATTGATTTCATATATCGAGAATAAAAAGTTATTAGGTAGGTTCAATTGAACAAGTTACAATAAAACCTATCAAAATTGAAATCATTTCGACGGGATATTGTTATGATCAAAACATTGGTAAATGGATAGTAGTATATTTATTAACGGGAAGTAATAAAAACCTATTTCCGTAATTAGGGCAACCCCATAAATATCATGACCTGGATTTTGAATGAAACCTTTAAAAAAGTATGCCTTTAAATTCCCTAATGGCCGTCGACAAAATCATTCAAACGATCAAAAGTTGAGCCCCATCCGTTATAAAAGCCCATTTGCTCTTGTTGTTTGCAATATTTTTCGGTTGGGTGAACAACATTAAATGTGAATTTGGTTTTATCCCCATCAGCTTCAAAAAGCGCTTGGATTTCAACACCTTCGGTCATTGGTTTAAAGTCTGCAGAAGAAACGATCTTTTCATATGCAATTATTTCTGAATAGATTCCCTCAGTGATGAATTCCCCACCATTGGGCATTTGCATGACATATTTCCAATGGCCCCCTACTTTGAATTTATGTTCAATCACTTTGGTTTCCATTCCTTTCGGCCCCCACCATTGGGCTATATGTTCCGGTTGTGACCAAGCTTCCCAGACCAATTTAAGGGGGGCATTAAAAGTTTTTTCTATAGTCAAAGTGCGATTGTTCAAGTCGTTCATGATTTATCTTTTTTGGATTGTAGTCTATTTAAGTGTTGCTCAAAGGAATCTATTTTATCTTCCCAAAGTGATTTGTATTGTTCTATCCATAAAAATGCTGGAATTAGATTTTTGGGCTGAATTTGGCAATAACGCTCACGACCTTTTTGGTTGATTTCTACAATGCCACATTCATTGAGAATACGTAAGTGCTTGGAAATAGCTGGCCTGCTGACATCGAATTTTTCGGCTACTGAATTAATGGTCAGGGCTTCTTCTGCTAAAAGTTTAATAATATCCCTGCGGACTGGGTCGGCAATGGCCTGAAAAACATCTCTACGCATATATTAAGTAACTAAGTGGTTACGAATATAAACGTAATCATTCGGTTACGCAAATAAATTGATAGAAATCATGGGATTTTAATTGCATTGAATAAATTGAATGTTGTTCAAGGTTCGCTGGCGTGTATTCACGAAAAAATCCTATTCCAATCGAATAGGATTTTTAGACATACAATGCTATTGATAATTGTTGTTACCTATGAATTGTTTGTGTTCTATCCGGTCCAACGGAAACTATTTTAATTGGTACCTCAAGTTCTTTTTCCAAGAAATCTATATAGGCATTTAAATTTGCCGGAAGTTCCTCGACCTTAGTCATTTTGGTCAAATCCTGTGACCAGCCTTTCATTTCGGTATAAATAGGAGTTACGTTTTGGGCCTCAATATTATAGGGTAAGTGCGCAATAGTCTCACCTTTATAATTGTATGCTGTACACACCTTTAATTTTTTAAAACCACTTAGCACATCACCTTTCATCATCATAAGTTCGGTAACGCCATTTATGTGAACAGCATATTTCAGGGCTACCAAATCTAACCAACCACAACGCCTAGGTCTACCTGTAGTAGCTCCAAACTCATTGCCAACGCGACCCATGGTCTCGCCATCCTCATCGAAAAGTTCGGTAGGGAAGGGGCCACTTCCAACGCGCGTGGTATATGCTTTGAAAATTCCTTTGACATTTCCAATTTGATTGGGTGCCACGCCCAAACCCGTACATGCACCTGCTGCAGTAGTGTTACTGGATGTGACGAATGGATATGTGCCAAAATCAATATCCAATAATGATCCTTGGGCACCCTCAGCTAATATTTTTTTACCAGACTTTTGGGCTTGATATAAATATTCCTCACTGTCTATGAATGTTAATTCCTTAAGTGTTTTAATGGAGTTGAAAAACTCAGCCTCCAATTCTTTTAGGTTATATTGAATATCAACATTATAAAAACCGATCATAGCTTCATGTTTATTGGCTAGAGCGCGGTATTTTTCTTTCCAATCGGACAGTTCAAGATCACCAATTCGCATTCCGTTTCTACCGGTCTTGTCCATATAGGTTGGCCCGATGCCTTTTAATGTAGAACCTATTTTTGCTTTACCTTTAGCAGTTTCAGATGCAGCATCCAATAACCGATGTGTTGGTAAAATCAAATGCGCTTTTCTTGAAATCAAAAGCTTGGATTTTAAATCAATATCATACTTCGCCAAGGCATCCAATTCTTTTTTGAAGATTACGGGGTCTATGACTACTCCATTACCAACAACGTTCATGGCATTTTTATGAAAAATGCCTGAGGGTATGGTATGTAAAACATGTTTTATACCATCAAATTCCAAGGTATGTCCTGCGTTAGGCCCTCCTTGAAAACGTGCTATTATATCATAGTTTTTTGTGAGTACGTCGACGATTTTTCCTTTTCCCTCGTCTCCCCACTGTAGTCCCAACAATAAATCTACTGCCATTGATAAGTTTGGTTAGTTATTAGTATTTTCTTTTTTGTTTTTTGTACCGTAAAAATATAATGAATGGGTATTGATCTTTATGTCAAAAACCTCTTCTATGGTCTCTTTAATTGATTGTATTCGAGGGTCACAGAATTCCATGACCTCACCAGTATCAGTAAGAATCACATGATCATGCTGACGATCAAAATATGATTTCTCATACTGTGCCTGGTTTTTTCCAAACTGGTGTTTGCGTACTAATTTGCATTCCAATAAAAGTTCTATGGTATTGTAAAGTGTGGCACGACTAACCCTATAATTCTTGTTTTTCATATTGATGTAGAGCGATTCTATATCAAAATGATCATCACTTTCATAAATCTCCTGTAATATGGCGTAACGTTCGGGTGTTTTTCTGTGCCCTTTTTCTTCTAAAAAGGTAGTAAAGACGTTTTTGACAATTTCCTGGTTCTTGTTAGGAGCCATAACAATATTCACTGCATTAATATACAAATGTACAGCTAAAATTTAATAAAAATCGATTCAGATCCTAAACTCTGGTCACTTTATCGATTCCGTTGATTTGCTTAAGGTTTTCAATCAATTTCTTGAGAATATTATTGTTCTTGACTACCACTGTTATCCTTCCTGAAAAAGTACCCCCGTCTGTGCTGAAATCCAAGTTTCGTATATTAACATTCATATATGTGGATATGACATCGGTAATTGCACTTATCAATCCTAAATTATCAATTCCTGTAAGTTGAATTTCTGATCTGAACTCTTGTTGTGAGGAATCTATCCATTTGGCACTAATGATTCTATATGCGTAATTGGATTGAAGGGAAATGGCATTTGGACAGTTCTTTTTATGTACTTTAATGCCTTCGTTTACGCTAACAAAACCAAATACGACATCACCGGGAATAGGATTACAGCATTGCGATAATTTATAGTCCAGTTTTTCTTCCTCCTTGCCGAAAACAAGCATGTCATATTTAGCAGTAATCTCATCTTTGTCAATGCCCTCTGGGATAGGGGTTCTCCGTATATTCCTCTTAAAGAAACTAATGAAAGCATTGTTGTAAGAAGATGCAAAATCCTTGATTTTTTGATTATCTATTGCACCAATACCCACACGATAAAACAAATCTAAACTGGTCTGCAGTTTAAAAAAGATGACCATCTTGTTAATCGTATCCTCATTGAGGTTAATTTTCTGCGACTTAAGTTTTCTACGCAGTATTTCCTTTCCATCCAGTGCAACGGATTTCTTTTCTTCCCGCAATGATGATTTGATTTTTGCCCTAGCTCTTGCCGTAGTGGCATAGTCTAACCAGTTTTGATTGGGTTTTGCTTGTTGGGAGGTTACTATTTCAACCTGATCGCCACTTTTTAAAGTGGTGTTCAGAGGCACTAACTTACCATTGACCTTGGCGCCGCGGGTATGCATACCAACTTCAGTATGAATATTAAAGGCAAAATCAAGGGGTGTTGCCCCTTTTGGCAATGATTTTAACTCCCCTAAGGGTGTAAACACAAAAATTTCCTTTGAGTATAGGTTCAGTTTAAATTCTTCAACGAAGTCCACAGCACTGGTATTCGAATTTTCCAATGCTTCTTGCAATTTATTTAGCCAAATATCTATGCCCTGTTCTTTTTGATTACCATGTTTGTATTTAAAATGGGCCGCATATCCTTTTTCAGCAATTTCATGCATTCGTTCACTTCGAATCTGAACTTCGACCCATTTGCCTTTAGGCCCCATTACGGTAATATGCAATGCTTCGTAACCTGTAGATTTTGGTGAAGATATCCAATCTCGCAGCCGCACCGGGTTCGGAGTAAAATGATCCGTTACAATGGAGTATATTTTCCATGCTAAGAACTTCTCATTTGCTTTGTCAGATTTATAGATGATGCGAATCGCAAATTTGTCATAAATTTGATCAAAAGAAACATGCTGCATATTCATTTTCTTGCGAATGGAGAAAATGGATTTCATTCGACCTTTAATGTCGTAATTCAGCCCTTCTTTATCCAATGAATCTCGAATTACACCGGTAAAGTCATCTATATAGGCTTGTTGGTCTTCCTTAGATTCCTCTATCTTTCCGGAAATATCCTGATAAACCTCTGGTTCGGTGTATTTTAAGCTTAAATCCTCAAGCTCCGTTTTTATGTTGTACAACCCAATACGGTGCGCCAAAGGGGCATAAATATAAAGGGTTTCAGATGCCATTTTCACTTGCTTGTGTTCTGGCATGGCATCAAGGGTAAGCATATTGTGGTACCGGTCAGCAATCTTGATAATAATCACCCGAACATCATCATGTAGTGTTAGCAACATTTTACGGAAATTTTCCGCTTGTTGCGATATGTTCATCTCCTTTTTAAGATGTGATATTTTTGTGAGTCCGTCAACAATACGGGCAACGGTCTCCCCAAACATACGCTCAATATCATCAAGTGTATATTCCGTATCCTCAACCACATCATGAAGAAGGGCAGAGGCTATGGAGACTGCATCAAGGCCAATTTCCGAGGCCACTATTTTGGCAACGGCAATGGGGTGGAAAATATAAGCCTCCCCAGACTTTCTTCGCTGTTCTTTATGAGCGTCAACTGCAATTTCAAAGGCTTGACGAATTAATGCTCTGTCGTCATCTGACAAAGTTTGGTAACTAATTCGAAGCAATTCTTTGTATTGCCTCGCAATTTCCTTGTTTTCTTTTTCTATTGTCGCTTGCGTCATACCAAAATAAAATTACCACAATCCTTATCAATACACAACAAAAATTATGCCTTTAAATTCTTAACTCGTGCGATTAATGGCGGGTGCGAATAATGCATGAAAACGTAAGCAGGATGGGGAGTAAGGTTGCTCAAGCTATTCTTGGAAAGTTTTTTGAGTGATGTTATCAAGGGTTTTGCAGCAAAGGTATTTTTCGCATAATCATCAGCTTGGTATTCAAATTTCCGGGAAAGATAATTCATGACCAAACCTGTTAATTCGGATATTGGGCTATAAAGAATACCGAATCCGATTAGGGCTGCATGAAAGCTGGGTTTTGAAACGCCAATTGCCTTTGCAACCTCTGGATTATTAATAAACAGGGATAAAAGAAACAATGTGAATCCTGTAAGTAAGATAGAGGTTACTATATTAAAAATAATATGATGGCGTTTGTAATGTCCGACCTCATGGGCTAAAACCGCAACGATTTCATCTTCCTCCAGATCATTGATCAAGGTGTCGTAGAGTGTGACTCTTTTTTCTTTTCCAAATCCAGAAAAATAGGCATTCGCTTTGGTCGACCTTTTAGAGCCATCAATAACGAAGATATTTTTGAGTTCAAATCCAACTTTATGGGCATAGGACTCTATTTTGCTCTTTAGGCTTCCTTCTTCCAAAGGTTTTTGTTTATTAAATAAAGGAACTATCAATTTACTGTAGAAAAGGTTCATGAACAATGTGAATGCGGCTACCACAACCCAGGCGTAAATCCAAAAGTTGGTGCCGGCCCATTCAAAAAACCAAATTATCAACGCAGTTATACCTCCACCAATTATTGCCAACATGAGCCATCCTTTCAATTTATCCATAACAAAGGTGGTCTTTGTGGTTTTATTAAAACCGAATTTTTCCTCGATGACGAATGTTTTGTAGTAGCCAAAGGGCGTTGTGATTAGATCACTACCTATCATGATACTTGCAAAGAACACAAGGGCTATGACAATGTTATTGTCTGAAGCACTACGTGCGATGTTATCGAGCCATTCAAACCCTCCAAAGAATAAAACCCCCAAGGTTAAAAGCAATGAAAAACTAGAAGTCAAAATTCCAAATTTGTAGTTGGTCTTTTTGTAATGCTGCGATTTTTGATACTCTTCAGAATCGTAAACGTCATGCAGTTCTTCAGGTACAAGATCATTGTAGCGTTTGGAATTTAAATAATCGAGGATGGTTTCAATTATGAATTCGATCACCAAAATTGCGATGATAATGTAAAACAGGGTGGTGTGGGTCATTGTTTGTTTTTGGTATAATCTGGTTAAGGACTTAGTTGGTCACTGGATTGTCCTTTGGCGTTTCGCTTCAAATATAAGTATTGCAGCCGATACTGAAACATTCATCGAATCTATTTCACCTTCCATGGGTATTATGATGTTTTGCGTAGCGGCCTCTAACCATTCATTTGATAAACCTGTTGATTCTGTTCCGACAACAATTGCCGATGCTTTTGTGAAATTGACTTTGGTATAATTCTCCGAAGCGGAAAGGGCCGCACAATAGATGTCTATATTCCTGTCTTTCAGGAATGTTATAATTTCGGACGTGCTTCCAACAGCAATGTTATTGGTAAACAAACAACCGATACTAGAACGGATAATATTGGGACTATAAAGGTCTCCTTTAGGATTGGCAATAAGTACAGCATCTAAGTTTGCTGCATCTGCGGTTCGGAGCAACGCACCTATATTCCCTGGTTTTTCTGGTGCTTCGGCCACAAGAATCAATGCCCTGTCGTTTTTCAAATACAGTTCGTCCAATTCATGGGATTTTTGCTTGACAATAGCAACAACACCTTCCGTGGAGTCCCGATAGGCAATTTTTTGATAGACGGCATTTGAAACTTGAATTATTTCAGGCTTATTTTTTATTCCTTTTGTTAGATTCAACAGGCCGTCTTCAGGAATTATCCCTGGAAAGTAAAGGATTGTTTCAATTTTATAATTCGCTTTTATGACCATTGAAAGCTCCCTTCTACCTTCTAAAACGAATATTCCCAAATTTCTTCTTTCCCGTGATTTTTCCTTTAATAGCGCAATTTGCTTTACCAATGGATTCTGTAAACTACTTATATGCTTAATTTCGTCCATGGTTACAAAAGTAATTCAATACCTTTAATTTCATTGTACAAAAATATATCGAGGGGCCTTTAATCAAAAAAAAGGTTAAAAAACAACCCCTAAAAAAAGAAGGTGCTTTTTTTTAATTAACTTGGATGCCTTGGTAACTGCTATTGAAAAGCATAAAGTCACATCTTTTAAGACAGCATATTGCCAAGTGTTTGAACAAAAAGGATTGATAGGAAAAAATCTATGGAAGTATTTCTATTTGGTATTGCAAAGGATATTGTAGGGAAGTCTGGGTTGGATTTGTCCTCCTTGGAAAAGAAACCCGATAATGTTGGGGAATTGATCCAGGTCTTAACCGATTCTTACCCAGAGTTTAACAAGCTAACTTCTTTGGCAGTGGCTGTTAATGGTGAATATGCCACGAATGAAGTATCTTTACAAGGCAATGATGAAATTGCTATAATTCCACCAGTAAGCGGAGGTTAATGAACAAACATATAATTGAGATTGTAGATACTATTGATACTGCTGTGGTATATGATGAATTATCAGATCCCAAAAGTGGTGGCATCTGTGTGTTCGTTGGTACCGTTAGGGAATTTACAAACAATGAAACAGTGGTTTCCTTGGAATTCGAATCCTATAAGATGATGGCGATCAAGGAGATGGAAAAAATTGCGACTGAGGCTTCAACCAAATGGCCATTGAACAAAGTGGTTATCCGCCATGCGGTAGGGGTCAAAAAGGTACAGGAGGCCGTTGTTGTAATCGGCGTTTCAGCTGCTCATAGGAATGAATGTTTCGAGGCCTGCCGTTTTTTGATAGATACCTTGAAAGCAACCGTGCCCATTTGGAAAAAAGAAATGTTCAAGAATAAAACCGTTTGGGTATCGGCCCATCCTTAAAAATATGTTGATAGACAATCACAATAGAAAAATAAATTATTTACGTTTAGCGGTTACTGATCGTTGTAATCTGCGCTGCAACTATTGCATGCCTGCCGAGGGTATTGATTTTTCCCAGAATGACCAACTTTTTACGATTGAAGAGTTATCCAAGCTTAGTGAAATATTGGTTTCCCAGGGTATTGATAAAATTAGGATCACAGGAGGTGAGCCGTTTGTCCGTAAGGATTTGATGGTATTGCTGCGTAATCTTTCCAAGATGCAAGGACTTAACGAAATTTCTGTTACGACAAATGCTACCTTGATCGGTCCGCACATAGATGAGCTCAAGGAATTGGGTATTACAAATATCAATGTAAGCATGGATGCCATTAATCGTGCTACTTTCGAAAAAATTACCCGACGAGACCAGTATGATACCGTACATAATAATATTTTACGATTGATTACAGAAGGTTTTAAGGTACGTATCAATTTTATTGCCTTAGAGGGTCAGAATACCGAGGATATACTTCCAATGTTGGATTTGACTAAACATTATGACGTTTGTGTTCGGTATTTGGAGGAAATGCCCTTTAACGGGGGATCCCGTGAATTCGATGGTATTACTTGGGATTACAAGCGTATTTTAGCATATATCAAAGAAGCATATCCCGATTACGAAAAGCTTCCTTCAGAAGAAACATCAACATCCATCAATTATAAAATACCTGGTTTTAAGGGCACTTTTGGAGTTATACCTTCTTTCAGCAGGACTTTTTGTGGTAGTTGTAATAGATTACGTATTACAGCCACAGGGGATGTTATTACCTGCTTATATGCGCAAGCTTGTATGAATATCAGGGATATTTTGAGGAGTGAAGCTTCTGACGAAAAGGTTAAGGAACAGATTTTGAAAGCTGTGGGGAGTAGGGCTAAAACAGGTTTTGAGGCGCAAAAAAAATACAAAGGCGTTTTTGCCAATTCAATGACTTCAATCGGCGGATAAATGAGCAAGGAACTTTCACATATAGATGAAGCTGGAAATGCTTCTATGGTCGATGTTTCCAATAAAAACAGTACCACGCGGACAGCAACTGCCTCGGGTGCTGTACTATTTCCACAAGAAGTTTTTGAAACCTTGGCTGCCCAGGATTTTTTAGGGGCAAAAGGAAGCATTATTCAAACAGCCGTCATTGCAGGGATACAAGCTGTAAAGAAAACCTCGGAATTGATTCCGCTTTGTCATCAACTTAACCTTTCCAAAGTACATATCGATATTCAACCAAAGGATAATACATTGCGAATTGTTTGCAAGGTAAAATGTACGGATCGTACAGGGGTAGAAATGGAAGCCTTAACAGGTGTTTCGATAAGTGCGCTTACCGTCTATGACATGTGTAAGGCGCTGTCCCATGATATTTTAATTTCAAACATTAAGTTGGAACAAAAAACGGGGGGTAAAAATGACTTCGGCAGATAAAATTTATGGATTAGTCCTTTCTGGGGGTAAGAGTACCCGCATGGGTACGGACAAAGGACTTATTGCCTATCATGGCATCCCACAGCGGGATCATCTCTACCAATTGTTGGAAAAGAGCTGTGACAAAACCTTTATTAGTATTCGCAAGGAACAGGAAGCCGAAATAGCATCGACTTTCAACACCATTGTTGATGAGGACGTTTTTAAAGGTCCGTTTAATGGAATTTTGTCCGCACATAAAAAATATCCCAATGTCGCTTGGTTGGTATTAGCCTGTGATTTACCCTTGATTGATGAAAAATCATTGCGGGAATTGATTGCAGCCCGGAAGGGGAGTGCAGACGCCACAGCTTTTGCCCAAAAAGAAAATCCTTTACCAGAACCACTATGCGCCATTTGGGAACCTCAGGGGCTCAAAGCAGCAGTAACCTATTTGGAAGAAGGAAACGGTTCCTGCCCACGTAAGTTCTTGATCAATAACAATACACATTTGGTATTTCCTGAAAATGCTCACGTTTTAATGAATGCGAATTCAGAGGTGGAGTATAAAGAGGCTATGACGAAATTGGCATAATCATGAATTCGGAACGTTACACCAGACAGACCATCTTGAAGGATTTTGGACTTGAGTCCCAAGAAAAGCTGGCCCAAGCTAAAGTTTTGGTTGTTGGAGCTGGTGGATTGGGAATTCCGGTATTGACTTATTTAAACGCGATGGGCGTTGGTACATTGGGTATTGTAGACGCTGATGAGGTATCCGTTTCTAATTTACATCGTCAGGTTTTGTATAGTGAAAATGATATAGGTCATTCAAAAGTTGCTGTTGCCATCAAAAAGTTGGCGAGCCAGAATTCAGATACCAAACTAATTCCCCTGCATACTTTTTTAACCCGTGATAATGCTTTGGAAGTTATTAAGGATTTTGACCTTGTGGTCGATGCCTCTGATAATTTCCCGACACGTTATTTAATCAATGACGCATGTGTTATCTTGAAAAAACCTTTTGTATATGGTGCCTTACATAGTTTTGAAGGGCAGGTAAGTGTTTTTAATTATCAAGGAGGGCCAACCTATCGCTGTCTGTTCCCGAACATGCCAAAGGCCAATGAAATACCTAATTGCAATGAGCATGGTGTACTTGGCATTATCCCTGGAATTGTGGGCAACTTACAAGCTTTGGAAGTTGTTAAGGTTCTCACAGGAATAGGGGAAGTGTTGTCTGGTAAATTATTATTATATAATGGATTGGAGCAAAACATACAGAAAATAAAATTTTCATGTATTCCTTTGAATCTAGAAATTGAAGCACTTCAATCGGAATACACATTTGACTGCCTTACAGCTTTGAACTCAATCGACGCTTCTGATTTTGAAGTTTTGTATCAGTCGAAAAAAGTTCAAACCATTGACGTGCGTACGTTGCAGGAATATCAACAATTCCACCTTAAAAATACGATAAGCCATCCTTTGTCTGGAATAGAAAATTGGAAACAACAGCTTAATTTTAATGAGCCCATTTATCTTATTTGCGAATCAGGAATTAGGAGTATACAGGCACAACTATATCTTCAAGATTATAAACCAGATGCCAACTTCATTAATGTGAATGGGGGCATAAACAAAATAAGGTCATATGCTGCTAAGCATTGAGAATTTAATTCTATTATGCCTAGGATTTTTCGTGGTCGCCACATTATATTCGTCTGTTGGCTTTGGCGGTGGGTCTAGCTATCTGGCACTGTTGACCCTTTTTGTAGTAAGCTTTTTCGCGATACGATCCATTGCCTTGGTTTGTAATTTAGTAGTGGTTTCGGGGAGCACCTATCTTTATTTTAAGCACGGTCATGCCAGATTAAAAGACTTTCTGCCCTTTGTTATCACCAGTATTCCCATGGCATTCTTAGGGGCTTCGTTTCGATTAAAGGAAGAAGTATTTTTTATTATTCTTGGTAGTGCCTTGATAATCTCTTCCATATTTTTGATTTGGCAGACCTCTGGTATTAAGTTGACTGATCCTTCTAAAGTATATCCCAAGTACTTAAGTTATGTAATCGGTGCTACTATTGGGTTTCTTTCTGGGCTTGTGGGTATTGGTGGTGGTATTTTTTTGGCGCCTATACTCAATCACATCAATTGGGACAAATCGGTCAAAATAGCCGCCTTGGCAAGCTTTTTTATATTGGTGAATTCCATTTCAGGTTTGGGTGGACTGTTTTTGGCGGGGACTTTGGAACTCCCTTGGATAGAAACTTTGGTTCTTGGTATAACCGTTTTACTTGGCGGACAGTTGGGTATAAGGCTAAGCCTGAAAAAACTATCTGCCAAGGGCATTAAAAGAATAACCGCTATTTTGGTTTTTGTTGTTGGCCTAAGAGTATTATTTGTTAACGGCTTAGGTTTGTTTTAAAGCCTTATGCCAAATGGTTAATCAGGGAGGCCATACGTATCCACTACAAAATCGAGATCTTTATCTCCTCTACCACTTAAATTTACTAAAACTGATTTTTGCGGATTTTCTTTTGCCAATTTAAAGGCATATGCAACTGCATGGGCACTTTCAAGCGCTGGAATTATTCCCTCTAATCGACTTAGTTCGTAGAATGCATCGATCGCTTCTTTATCTGAAATCACATCGTAAGTTACTTTTTTCAAATCCTTGAGCATACTATGCTCTGGCCCAACACCAGGATAATCCAGACCACTAGCAACAGAATAAACAGCACTGGGATCTCCGTTTTCATCCTGTAGGGTATAGCACTTAAATCCGTGAATGACTCCCGGTTTGCCCAAGCTCATGGTTGCGGCATGTTCTCCATATTCCATAGAACGACCACCTGGTTCCACACCATAAAGACTGCACTCTTCATCATTTAAAAAGGCCGAGAAAATTCCCATGGCATTACTGCCACCACCCACACAGGCAACTACATTGTCTGGTAACTCACCTGTCATATCAAAAAACTGCTCTTTGGCCTCTATTCCTACAACACGCTGAAAATCGCGTACCATCATAGGAAAAGGATGTGGCCCAACTACTGAACCAATACAATACATAGTAGTGATAGGGTCTTTCATATATGCTTCGAAGGCGGAATCAACAGCTTCTTTTAATGTTTTTAAACCGTGGGTTACGGGAATTACAGTAGCACCTAGTATTCGCATGCGCACTACATTGGGGTGTTCCTTGGCCATATCAACCTCGCCCATGTGAATTTCACATTCCAATCCAAAATATGCGGCTGCTGTGGCCAATGCAACACCATGTTGCCCCGCCCCAGTTTCTGCAATCAACTTCTTTTTACCCAGGTGTTTGGCCAAAAGTGCCTCTCCCATACAATGGTTTAATTTGTGGGCCCCGGTATGGTTAAGGTCCTCTCTTTTAAGATAGATTCGTCCTCCATATTTTTCCGATAGTCGACTACAGTAGTACACTGGAGTAGGGCGACCCTGGTAATGCTTTCGAATACTGCGAAGCTCAGAAATAAAACTATGCGATTTACTGATGGCATAATATGCATCTGTAATCTTTTTCATCTCATCTTCGAGCATTGGGGGTATAAAAGCGCCTCCATATTCTTTATAAAATCCTTCTTTGTTGGGGTAGGTCTTAAAATAGTTTTCTGCCATAATTTAATTTCTTGGAAATGTTGCTTCAATTTTAAATAGGATATTAAATGTAAGCAAATAGTAGGTTAAAATGATTTTAAATAAAGACACCTAAGGCCCGCTAAGTTCTTCCGGACGATAGCGATGGATGGGAGGGATGCTGGTATAATCACTATAATGTAGTCCTGCTTTCCATTAGATGCTGTGCTGGGAGAAGTCGTTGTAGACGGCCTTAGGTGTTTTGACTTATGACTATATTTGATGCCAAGTAAGATCTAAAGCGATTATACGAATGATAACTTTTGACGAAGCATATAAAAATGTATTGCAGCATACCCTTGATTTGGGTACGGAGTCTGTTGAATTATTAAAGTGTAATGGTAGAATCCTAGCAGAAGATATCTTGGCCGATAGGGATTTCCCTCCTTTTGACAGAGCGACCAAGGATGGGATTGCAATCAATTATGCGGCCATAGCGCGAGGGGTCACTGGTTTTAGAATTGAAGCTGTTGTAAGTGCCGGAATGCCACAGCAAAAGCTGAATGACACCAATAATTGTATGGAAATCATGACCGGTGCAGTAGTTCCCGAAAATGCCGATACGGTCATTATGTATGAGCATTTGGATATTAAAGGTGGTAATGCAACCTTAAGGCGTGAAGTGACAAAAGGCCAAGACATACATCGCAAAGGCAGTGATGTGATTTTGGGAACCGTTCTTTTGAATAAAAACATCCCAATTGGAGCTGCTGAAATAGGCGTTTTGGCCGCAGTGGGAAAGTCGGAAGTGATGGTCAAAAAGCTTCCAAAGGTTTGTGCTATTTCCACAGGGAATGAGTTGGTTGAGGTAGCTGAGACTCCATTGCCCCATCAAATACGAAAATCCAATACCATATCATTATTTGCCGCTTTGCAGAAACAGTATATTGGAGCTGAACGTGTACATCTACAAGACGATAAAGAAGCGATTAGGAAGGAGCTTACCCATATTTTAAGAACCTACGATGTGGTACTATTGAGTGGGGGAGTATCTAAAGGCAAGTTCGATTTTATTCCGGAGGTGATGGAATCCCTTAGGGTGAAAAAGGTCTTTCACAGAGTGGCTCAACGTCCTGGGAAACCTTTTTGGTTTGGGATTCAGGAAGCCCAAAAAACCGTAGTGTTTTCATTTCCAGGAAATCCGGTTTCAACTTTTGCCAATTACCATATTTATTTTCTACCGTGGTTACACAAGTCATTAGGTCTTAAGCAACAGAAGAAAGAAGTGCTTTTGGAAGAGTCAATTGAAATCAAACCACCTCTTACTCGTTTTATTCAAGTGAAGACACAAAATAAAAAGGGAGCTGTTTTGGCGACCCAGGTACGTGAAAATGGATCAGGGGATTTAACAAGTCTGGCCCATTCTGACGGATTCATTTGCCTCCGTCCACGAGAAAATACTTATGAAAAAGGGGAACATGTTGCTTTTATTAGCACAAGGTCTTAAAACTAGTTATATACACATTCTTCTTGATCATGCTTGGTGTAGTAGCTTTTATAGTTTTTTGCTTTTTCGTCTTTACAGCCGCAGAGGTCCAGGATTTCCATGTTTCGGAATTCAGTATCATGGCTTTCCCCTTGTATGGCAATGTATCCTTCGGTCATTGGGGTGCCGTCTTTAAAAAGCTCTTTGTTCAATCCATCTAAATCGCCACCGATTATGGGCTTGTTGAAGGTCATTACCGTATCACCTTCGACTATTTGGTGCACGATGGAATCTCCCATTACCACCGCTTCTACATTCACCCACTTTTCCCTTAGGTAGGTAGCTCCTTTGGTATCGGGCATACAATGTGCTTCAACTAATTTTCCGTCTATATGTACATGACATCCGGGAGTGCAAAGATTGCCCGTGGGGCGTTCTCCTTCACCGCTACCGGCCAACAATTGAAACTCCATAGACATCGGAAAATCCTGGTTCAACGACATGGTTTTGGGGTCTTGACAGTGTAACATAAAACCGTTGTTGGCAAACGCCCATCCTGGTCCGCCCTTTACCTGTTCGCCGACCATTCTATATTGGGCTTTTAGCCGATAGTGCGAAAATTTGGTCTTATAAAAAAGATGCCCGAATTTACTGTCGAAAGAATCATATTCTTGGTACGAGACCCGAAGATTACCATTGGTCACTTTGAAAGTGTTCTTATGGTTTTCGCCGTAAACAAAACCTCTGATTTTGGGTGTCCATCCCTCCAAATCTTTGCCGTTGAACATTGAAACCCATTCTTCCTTATCAGCATTGGGATTTGTTTTAGGACTACAACTTGCCAGTAATAAAAATAAAAAACTGAGTCCTAGTATTATTTTGCCTGTATTTTTCATGGGTAGTTATGTATCTGGTTTATCAAAAATAATAACATTATTCAAGATTTTCTATTTATTCTTTATGGTATTAAATTGGCCTACTTGGCTAATACTTAAAAAGCCATTTATTTTAGGTGCTTTTCAGATTTTGATGGTTCCATTTCTATATAAACCCAAAGCAGTATTCAACAGTAATTCAATAGTGTTTATTGGGATATCCTTGTTCGGATTGATTCTGAATATTTTCATACGAGCACGCTTACCAGCTTCCAATTTTGGGTGATCAAGGTGTTTGCCTTCGACAAAAAGAATATAGGGCTCATTGGTTTTTTTATCTACCCATAGGTAACAGAACATTTTTTTGCCATAGCAGAAACAAGGCATTCCATATTTTCTTGTTTCCGTTATATTTTCGTCCTGATTTAGGATTATATCACGTAATGTCAACAAACAACTCTTATTTGGTTCAACTGTATTTAAATAGAAATAATCTTTTTCGTTCATTGTTTTGCTCCTTTCACTTCCAAAGTCTAATCTTTTCTGTAATAAATAAGACTTTCTTTAATTTGGATTGTGGTCATACTCGCTTAATTATTCAATGTCTGTTCCTTCATGATCAGGTTTTGGATTATCTGAGTCATTGTCCCCTTCTTTTTTCATGCTTCTATAACGACTAACCAATCTTACGCCCAATCGAGCGAAGAGGATAATCGCGATAACCATAACGATGTCAAATCCATCCATAATTTCTATTCCTAAGTTTCAATATTAGGCTACTGTTGTAAACCTTGTTTGCTTGGGACGTTATATTTTAAAAGGTGCTCGCTCAACGCGGATTTAATTTCTCGGTATTTTGTTTGAATTAGCCAATGACCAGCATCCAGCTTCAAAAAAACATAATCATTCTTCATGAATTTATGTCCATTTTCAACAGCAACAGCTCCGATGGCCATATCTTTTTCTCCCCAAATAAATAGGGTCGCAACATTGATTTCCCCTAGTACTTGTCTTTTGGCGGCTTTTTTTAAAAGCTTGTAATTACTACGATAATAATTAAGAGCGGCAGTCAGTTTCTTTTTGTCCTTAAATACAGAAAGATAATCTTCTATTTCAGCTTTACTACTATTCTTCCATAACTTTCTGAACAATTCAAAATCATTTTTTCTTATCATTTTTTCGGGTAGCAATGGCCATTGAAATAATTTGATGTATTGGCTCATTCCTATTTGCTCGCTATCTTTTAGAATGGCCTCCCCAAAGGCCTGAAGATGTGGGACCGATAATCCTGTCCAACTCAAAATCACATTTGGATAATCATGGGCTACTTTCCAGCCAATTCCTGCTCCCCAATCATGGCCTACCAAGTGAAATTTGTCCTGGCCTATTGCTTTTGCAATTCCTATAACATCCTTGGCCAGCTTATCCAAAGTATAATTTTTTTTCCCTGGCGGACATGCTTTGTTACTATATCCTCTTAAGTTGGGTGCGATGCAATAAAATCCAAGTTTTGAAATATCTAAAATTAAATTCTTCCACATGAAGGAAGTTTCAGGAAAGCCATGCAGAAAAATAACAAGCGCATCACTTTTATTGCCGGCAACCCTGCAATCAAATGTTAGATCTTCAAAAGTGATTTCAATTATTTCTTGCATCCCTGGGAATTCTACCTAAAGATTGTGATTACACTCGTTGTGTTAAGAACTAAGATAGGTAAAAGGAGGGATTTCATTATTCAACTAAAAAATATTCCAGGAAGAAAATAAGTAGCTATTGTTGCTTCTTCTTTCTATATAATCGGAAATAGTACCAAGCGGCAATTCCACCAATAAAGGAAAATAAAGCCAACATCCAAAACACATGTTGATGTCCTTCAGCACCAGGTGAAGCGTCCAAAAGATACCCCATCGCAGGTCCTGCAAATATATCTGGGGTATAGCCAATGAGTGAAATAAGGCCCACAGCGGTCCCTGTAAGCACTAGTGGTATTTGCCCCCGCTCCATTACCGCAAAGTATAGCGAACGGGCAGCGTAAACGCCAGTGGAGACAACTAAAATCGATATAAAGAACAAAGCTGTGGTCGATGCTGAGATTATACCTGTGGCGAACAATAATGCCCCAAAAAATGAAACTATAAAACTTACGACCAACCAGTAGGTAGTTTGTGTTCGATCTGCCAAAATTCCAATGAACACCCCGATAACAGGACGTATAAATAACAAAAAAGTACCTACTTGGGCCGATTTTACTTGGTCATACAGCATTACATCTTGTGCGTAGAGCGAAAATACATCAGTGATTTTGTAACCTACATAGGCACATAGAATAATGACCATCAACAACCATACAGAAGGCAATCGTAAGACCTCCTTGATTTGTGATATTGTGATTTTATCCAAAATGATTTCTTTTTCTGCTTTTTGATCCATTTTCATAAAGAACCATACCATCAGACCTAACAGAACAACGATACCTGAGGATACCAGAATCACATATCTAAATGCAGCCCTACTTTCATTGACAGTTGCTTCAGAAATTTCGGAGGTAATGAATAATGAAAAAATGAGTACACCCATAGTTCCAAAAAGCGCCCCCACTAAACCGCGGCCGCCGTCCAAAAATCCAAAGGCCTTGCCTTGGGAAGTTGACCCTCCCCAAACCCGAGTGGCCTTGATCATCGGAGCCCAGAATAAAAAGATAGTTGTAAAACCCCAATAGCCATACAGTATTTTTAATACGGTATAGCTGGGAAAGGTAGCATAGACCAAGCCCCCCAAGGCGGTCATCCAGAGGGCCATTGCAATTAATTTTCTAGGGGGGTACTTATCGGCCAAGGGACCTCCAAAGAGATAGGATAGCAAAGCTATTATACCATATACTGAAAAGCATAGGCCCAACTGAACATTGTCCAAGCCAAAGGCCTCGAGCACTGTAGGTCTAAAAACCCGTGAGAGTACAAATGGGAGGATGAATACGGACTCCCCAGCCAAAATAAGCAGCAAAAGATAGTACCAAGGGGCTTTTTTTTGATTCATGAAGTTGGGTGGATATGAATTTGAAATCTCTGTATAAAGATAGCTGGTTAAAAATAGCGCTTTGTAGTGAATTTAATTAGGAATCCATACCCAATTAATGAAACAGCGTATTAGTGGTTCATTTTTGTGCTACCCATTCCCGTTTCTTGATTTTATACCAATTACAAGGGATGCCCTTATATTCAAAAGTTTCGATAAAACGTAATCCTATTTTTCGGAGTATTTTATTAGACGCTAAATTGTCAATATTGACAGCCGCGCAAATTTCATCCAAATTCAATGTATCGAAACCGTAATTTAAGCATTCAATGGCCGCCTCAGTTGCTATCCCCTTTCCCCAATACTTGCTTCTTAATCTAAATCCCAGGTCATAATAGCTGAAATTTTCTCGCAAACTTTGCTCATATTTTAATCCTGTCCAACCTATAAAATCATTTGTTTTTTTATCAACAATGGCCCAGCGACCAATGCCATTTTCCACATAATGTTGCCTAATGCCATTAATTACCCCTTCGGCTTCCTTGATGGTTTTAATAGGGTTCTTCCCTAAAAACTCATGAACTTTAGGATCCGAATCAAGCTCAAAAATTCCCTTGGCGTCAAATGCCTCCAAGTCCCTGATGATCAATCGTTCTGTTTCTATATGAATTTTCAATTTAGGCTTTTAAGATATTTAACGGCTAACTGCAGCTTTGCTGGGGAAATATAATAAAATCGAACGAACTATCATTTGAAAGAAGGTCTTTGCCTGTTACTAATATTCACGATTATTCCAGAACTCTAAAATTCTCTTTTCTACCCTATCAAATTTTTAATCACGGCCTGCAACACGGGTTTGAAGTTTGTAGGAGTGGTCCTGTGTAGCTTCAGATGGCTACAGTCATTAAAACGCCGGAAGGATTCAAGTTCTTTGTAAAGGGCAAGAGTGAAAGCATCGATTTTTATAAGCCCGGGTTCCAGGGCAAGATGATGTATATGCAGCAGTGATTTTTTCCGCTCGGTCCTACAATCCATACGTGCAACTAACTTTCCATCCCATAAGATGGGCAACGAAAAATAGCCGTACCGGCGTTTTACCTCAGGTACATAACATTCAATCAGATAGTCAAAATTGAAAAGGGTTTGTATTCGTTTTCGCTGAATGAGCAGATTATCAAACGGAGAAAGTATTTTAAGCTTACTCCGTGACAGGGGTTTATTCAGCAACTCCAAGGAATCTGGTAAGGCATAATAGCTGTTGTCGCCAACACTGAGCTGTAGCAGTTCCCTGTTGGAAACCATTTCCTGCAAGACAGTAGCAACAAGCGGTTTGGTGTTTCGTAGTAAATAAGATATTTCGGAAGCCTGTCCCAGACCATTTGATTGCAGGTATCGGGTAATCAGAAAACGGGCATATTCTTCAGGATTGGGAAGGGTAGTATTCGTGCCTTCTGGTAATACGCGTTCGGTAAGATCATAAACCTTGTGAAAATTTACCCGGGAAGTTACCATAAGTTCACCTTGCATAAACAGATTTCCCAAAGCTTGTTTGCTAGGTTTGCTGGTCCAATCCCCTGTTTTTTTGCCAGTCTGTTCAAAGTCCTTCGCCATCAAAGGGCCCTCAGTGGTAATACGCTTGAGTACTGCATTCATCAATCGCTTATCGCGTTTATACCAATGCTTCTCAGTACCGTTTGCTATGGCCTGTTTTCGGGCTAAGCTGTAACGGAAGTCCCGCATGGGCAGATAGGCGGCGGCATGGGACCAGTATTCAAAAATATTTTTGTCGGCTATTAGCTGTTCGAGCTGTGAGGATTTATAACGAGGGTTGCGATTCCATAGCGTATGGTGATGGGCACGCTGAATGGCTGAAATCGTATCGATCTGTATATAGCCAAGGTGCTCAATAGCTGATAAAGTAGCTGCCATTGCATTACCCGATTGCCTTGCTGGAGGCACTCTTTGTGAAAGCAGCACCAGTTTCCTTGCTTGTTGCATAGATAATGATGCTGCTATTTTGATCATGATTATTTTGCGTTTATTGTTGTCTCTTTCTTGTGGCTGCCCTAAGGATTGTAAAAGATAAGCGTGCCCAGCTCGCTGCATTGGTCTCTACCCATATAAGATTTATATGTGGCGAGTAAACATTTTTACAATTTAATATTACTGAATATTTTTTTAAACTTTTTAGGAACCCCACATTTTAGATGGACCATTTCATTTGTGAATGGATGTTTGAACTTTAAGGAATAGGCGTGTAAGTACAAACCTTTACCCTTTAAAATCAAATTTTCAATGCCATATTCCTTATCTCCCAAAATCGGATTTCCGATACTTGACAAATGTTTGCGTAATTGATGCCGTCTACCTGTCTTGGGTTTTAATTTTACCAAGTTGAGTTTGCCGAATCTTTTTGAGGGAACAACAGCAATTAGTGTATACTTCGATTGTGATTTCTTACCGTCAATTTTTGAGGTGATTTTTCCTTGAGTTATCATTTCACCAATCGTAATGGCAAAATAGGTTTTTTTAACCTTTTTATTTTCAAACATTTTATTTAAGGCACGAATGCTACTGCTGGTTTTTCCAACCAATAAAATACCCGTGGTTGCATAATCCAGTCGGTGAACCGGTTGTGGGGTAGTGGCATCAGGTAGTTTGCTTTTTTCAATGTTTTGGGCCAAGGCATTGGCAATGGTTTTAAAGCTGTTTCCGCTAACTAAAATGCCAGCAGGTTTATGAATCACTACTAAATGTTCGTCTTCAAATAATACGTTGAGTTTAAAGACCAGTTTTTTCTTAGGGCTCATTTCTTCTGGAACTGATAACCTAATGGTCTCACCACCAGTAATAAAGGTGGCCGAAGTCGCCATCATATCATTAACCGTTATGTACTGTTTCTTTAAGGCTTTCTTTAGTGCTGATTTGGTGATAGCCCCATTGAAAATACCTACGCCATATTCTTGAAGGCGAATAGGAGCGGGTTGTTCTGGAACAATATGGATATCGGTTACGTTGATGATTTTATATTGGTATTATACCTAACGTTTAGTATATGGTTTTGTGGCGATTTTTAGAACACAGAACTTTCTGCATCTAATATGTCTATTTATTTCTTATTTGTTCATTTATTAAATCAACCCATTTTGCCATCACCATCAATGTCTTTGCCAACATAGCTTTCTAAGGCTTCGAGGGTCTTTCTTAATAACGCTTTGGTCTTGGCCAAATCATCTTCTAATACGGCAACTCTATCTTCTACACTATCTGCCTGCTTTTGTTGTTTATCTAATTCGTCTTGTTGTAATAAATCCCAAAATATGCCCATTGTTATTGTTTTTAATTAATATTTTAAATCATTATTCTTCGAAAGAATTTTATCATTGGTTTTTCCTTGTTTTAATGAAGGCTACCGTTTAGTTTAATAAGCGTAACCTGCCTATATGCGGCCATGATTTGTAAGACATTGTTAGCTTTAGGGATATATTATATAATTTTTATTTGAATTATCGATGTTGTATTTAAGCATGCTACCTAAACTTTGATACAATGTACATTATACCATATCTAATAAATTTGTATGATATAATACATATAACAGTTAGCATAATTCCAATTCCCATTGGTAAAATGGCCCCAAATGTATATGTCATTCCAAGAACAAAACCAAGCAGATATTCGGGGCGATATAGCGGAATAAAAAATGATAATGGAATTATTGCAATCATCATATAACCAGGTATGTCCGAACCTATCGTAAAAAAGAAAGACAATAATATCCCAAATAAAAAGGCTCCCAAAAATCTATATTCAAAATGGATCAAGTTCGAATTGATATTTGATTTATCATTTTCATTCATCCTTTTTTGAATGAGATATAATAGGAACCATGTAAACAACGGAAGGACAATTCCTCCCCACCAATTTGATATTCCAGGTAAATCCTCGCGATGCAGTATACGATGGGTTGGCACACCCCCATGAAAGTAATCCCATGCTAAATGCCCCCAAATCAATAGGATTACTATCCCGGTAAAAATTATGCGTTTTTTTAAGGTTAATTTCTGATTCATCCCATATTAGTGTATCATTCTTTATAGACTGGATTTGTTGTGTAGTTGAATATGGCACATAGAGTGCAGGAAAGGAGACTCACAGCCAACTGATGCTGATAATCATGTCTTTTATAAACCGAAAAAGGTTTTGAGTTACTTTATTCCCCTTTGGTATATACTACTTTGCCATCAAAAATGGTCATGGCTATCTCTGTGTTCAAGAATTCCTCTTCCACCACGTTCATTAAATCTTGGTTATAAATAGTGAAATCTGCCAGTTTTCCAACAGTAATAGATCCTTTGATGTCTTCTTCAAAGGCGCCATAGGCAGCATCTAAGGTATAGGATCTCAAGGCTTGTTCCCTTGTCATCTTCTGCGCTGGTTCATAGCCGCCTTCAGGAGTGCCTTTTAACGTTTTCCGACTTACACTGGCATACAAGCTGGCAATTGGGTTTAGTGGTTCTACTGGGACATCGGTGCCATTTACAATGGGTATACCACTTTGCAGTAGATCTTGCCACATATAAGCCCCTTCTTTGATTCGCTTTTCACCTAAACGGTCAATAGCCCAAGGTCTGTCAGAAGACATATGTACAGCCTGCATTGCTGGGATAACCTGTAATTCGGCAAAGCGAGGAATATCATCCGGATGTAAATGTTGTGCATGCTCTATTCTAAACCTGTGATCGGTTGCTAAGTCTGGTAATGCAACAAAGGCAGCTTCATAACGGTCTAGAATTTCTCTGTTGGCCCGGTCGCCTATCGCATGCGAGCAAACCTGAAAACCATTTTGTAATCCATTTAATGAAGTCTCTTTAACAAATTTCATGGGGAGTGTTTCATGCCCAAAGTGCCCTGGTCTATCAGTATAGGATTCCAATAACCAAGCGCCTCGCGATCCTAAGGCACCATCGCAGTTTAATTTCACAGAGCGGATGGTTACTAAGTTATCTGGGTCTACCAAAGGGCCTTTTTCATACCATTCACTAAGCAGCTCTTTATCCCAGCCCGTAAGCATCCCATACAGCCGGATTTTCATTTTATCAGCGACTTTCATTTCTTCATAGAGGGCAATGGTCTCCCTTCCTATGCCGGCATCATGAAAACCGGTAATACCATTTCTGTGGCACGCGGCAACAGCCAATTCAAAAGCTTTAACATCTTTCTCTGGTGTGCTCTCAGGAATGTGCTTAGTAATTAAGCTTTGGGCTCGCTCGTTGAAAATGCCTGTTGGTCTTCCAATTTCATCTCGTATTACTTCGCCACCTTCTGCCTCAAATTTGTTAATTCCTTCCTTGGATAATACTGTTATGCCTGCTACTTCCATGGCCTTGGCATTGGCAAAGCCCGCATGACCACTAGCATGCCGTAAGTAAACAGGATTATCTGGGGATACCTCACTAAGCATATCATGTGTCTGAAAGCCCTTCACCGTTTGGGCCGGCATTTCATCCCATTTACTTTGATGCCATCCTCTACCGGTAATCCATTCTCCGGGAGCTGCTGTGCTAACTTTCTCGGCTACGGCATCCACGATTTCCTGATAGCTGGTTGTGTTCATCAGGTCCAGGTTCAACTCATTATAACCCAATCCCATAAAATGGCCATGCCCTTCGATTAAACCCGGAGTCATGGTTTTGCCATCCAGATCTATCAATTGTGTTTGATCGTTTTTGTATTGCTCAGCTTCAGCAAGGCTGCCGGCAAAAAGAATGATATTGTCTTTCGTTGCTACTGCTTCAACCATCGTCTGAAGTGAATCTATAGTATAAATTGCACCACCATATATAAGTAGGGTGGCAGATTCTTTATTAGGACTTTGACAGGCCGTTAAAAAAAGGAAGGCTATGGCTACTCCATAGTATAGAGAATTTTGTAATCGCATAGATGTTGGTTTTTAGAAAGCATAATTTACAATTTTAAAAGGCAACTTAAGGCAGTGTTCTGCACTAATATATTTTTCAGTTTGTTTTTCTTTACAAGACAGAATAATTAGTAGGGAAAATGTAAATGTTATGAATGTTTTCATCAAACGTATGCCAACAATGGGATTTAGTTATTAACTATATCCCACATATAAAAATAGCATCCTAAAAATCCGACAATTTTATCATAAAAGCAATGCTAATTGGCAATAAAAGCGATGTAAATGGTTGCAAATAAGTACAAACTTTTTTTAACTCAATGTTTTGCTGTCATGTGTTTTGTGCTTTTATTTTAAAAGCAGTATCAATCCATTCAAACACCGTTGCATAAACCTTTTTCCTTACCGGTTTTTTGGATAGCATTAAATCGTGCATGCCATTTTCTATTTGACAAGAAGTTACATTCCCCTTGATATGCTTAGCGTAATTTCGAATGTGGTCCACATTTAATACAGCATCTCCTTCTATGAATTTATCAGACCAACAATGCTCATGGATTGATTTGCTGCTATACATGACTAGTATTGGGACATCGATGATGGGATTATGTTTTATTCTCTCTTGGGCTTTATGTATCGCTCGTATGAAACCTAAATTCACCTTCGGACGCTCAAGGGGTTTCCATGTAATCGAAAAGTCCCACTCCCCATGGTGATCTTTGTGCAAACTATAGCCATATTGGTTCGATTTATGCATGGCTATTTCCTTGTTAGGGAGGTGTCTCCCAAGCGTGGAAAGTATCGGAATGGCAATTTTTCTTTCAATGACATTCAAATTAAATTCATAAAACGGACTGTTACAGATTACCCCATGAAATAGGTTGCTATTTAAGTGGTTCCCGGCATAATTTGTAACAATAAGCCCACCGGTGGAATGCCCCTTTAATAGTACATGATCGTTATTTTCCGATTTGATGATTTGCAGGGCAATATTTATTTCTTCATCATATTCCAATAAGGAACGAACATTGTTCATTTTTTGATGGCTGAGGTATGAACGACCGTACTTTCGTAAATCAAGCGCATAGAAATTATAGCCTTTTTCATTGAATTCTTTGGCCATTTCTTCTTGAAAAAAATAATCGTTGAAACCATGTACATATAAGATTGCCTTAGGTGTCTTGGATTCCGAATTTCGTCTGATAAGAGTCGAAACTACTTCTCCCTCATAATCGTCTGCTAGGGAAAGTGTCAACTTATTAAACCGATTGCCAAGAACGTCGGGAAAATAATTGTCATTGGTTATTCCTCTTATTTTTGCCTTTTGCATCCTATTTTATTTTGACTTCCGCCTGATATACTTTTTGTTTTTTAGTGAACGAGAATATTTTAAATTGAAGTAGGACAATCATACTAATGAAAGCCACAAGCGTTATGAGTAGCAAAGTGTTGATCTCAGGTTTAATGGATGATAAATCCCCTCCGTAAAATGCTATTTTCCTTAATCCACTCAAAAACTGGGTTGATGGTATATATTGGGCAACGCTGGCAATTGCATCGGGAAATGCAAGTGTTGGCCAGGTAAAACCGCTCAGTATAAAAGCAGGGGTAGAAATTACCATCAAAAGCTCCGTAGCTTTTAATTGGCTTGGAATAGCAATGGAAAACAGCATTCCAATGCACATTGAAGCTAAAGTCAATAGCGTTGCCAAAATGAGCATTGGCAAATTGAATATGTCTATATCAATCTTAAAATAGGGGACCAATAGGCTTACAATCAGCCATAGTATGGGTATCATCAGAAGAAATGGGGTTGATTTAAGCGCGATATGATACAAGGAAAATTTACTCTCTTTAACAAGCTTTCCAAAATGGCCATCTTCAAAATCCCTTGCAAAAACCAATGCCATAGCCAAAAAGATGATCTGTTGCATAATGGCAGCTAACAGCCCCGGTAACATAAAAGTTATATAGTTTCCTGTGGAATTGTAGAGTTTATTAAAATTGATTTTAAAGCTTTCATATCTTGCTATAGCCTGAGTAGGGTGGAGCCCCTTTTTTTTGAGTCCTTCTATTTCCATTCCAGCATTTAAGGTCATTAAAACCGACTGAATGTTTTTGCTGGCCGTATTCGCATTCAATATATTCGCCATATTCAAGTCAACCCTTATTTCAGGGTGTCTTTTTTGGAGAATATCCGCTTCAAAACCGGTGGGCAATGTAACCACCGCGTCATATTGTTTTATGGGCATTTCATCCATGAGGTTGCCGGGCGTATAACGAATATCGGATACGAGCAATACTTCATTATCCTCAAAGGCATCGATAATTTTATCTGAAGTAGGACTGTGGTCTTGATCAATGATCATTATAGGCAAGTCAACTACTTTTGCCTGTTTATAGACGTAACCAAATAAAATTCCATAAAAAATAGGCGCCCCAATAAAAATGGCAAGCAGTACATCGTTTGAAAAAATACGCTTAAACTCTATTCGTAATAATTTTAAAAAATCTTTCATCCCCTTGATTATTTAATAAGAATAGTAGCATTTATGTAAAATTTTTGCTTGGATATGTCCGAATCTGGTATGGCCTTTAACTCATAAATAGATTCTGATAGTTCGTATAAGGGTGCAGTGCTAGTAATGTCGGCATACTGGGCCAATTGCTTTATGACTACGATTTTAGTATCGATTTCCGCTTTGGTGAATGGGTTGATAAGCGTAAGACGTTCGCCCACTTCAAAGTCATAGACTTTTGATTCAGGTATTGTAAATCGAAAATACACACTGTCTTTTTTATAGCCATTGAACAAGGCATATCCTGGTGTTAACAGTTCCCCTTCTTCCAAGCTGATGGTTTCAATAGACATATCCGCAGGTGCAATCACAAATTTTTCATTGGCCGCTGTAAGCACTTCTTCTTTGGCCCCAATAGCCCTAGTTAGCTGTCCTTTGGCTTGGTCAATTTGCTCGGTTCTTGCACTCTTGCTAACCTCATTGCGTTTGGCTTCCAGAGCGGCAACTTGTGCCTGTGCCATATCGCGTTTCATTTTAACTTCATCAATTTGTTGCAAGCTAACCAGCGAATCTTTATACATCGCCTGTAAGCGATTATAGGATTCCTGCGCAAAATTCAATTGTGCCTTGCCAGCATCAATTTGACCGTCGATTTGCCTTAATTGTTCTATTGTGGCACCATTAAAGGCCATGTTTAATTGACCTTTCGCGGCTGTTACGGCACCATTTGCCTGTATTAGTTTTGCGTTTACTTCTGGGATATCCAACAAGGCCAGCGTATCTCCTTTTTTTACAGTTTGGCCTTCTTCAACATAAATTTTGCTAACTCGGCCCGCAAGCTTACTACTCACGGAAATGGTTTCAAACTTCACTTTTCCCCTGAAAGTGGTAATTGACTCGTTTCTACAAGAACTTGAAATTAGTATTGCGATACCGCCAATAAATAGGTTTCTAAATGAATTCATTTTTCTTTATTTCTTTTGTTGTATTAGTAGTTGAGCATCCCCTTTGCGTGAAGCATGGCGGTGACCGCTCTGCGCTCATTGAAAAAGGATTCTTGTAATTTAAAATTGGCTTTTTCCAAATCGTTTAAAGCGTCAAGCACGTCGTTTATTGATGCCAGTTCATTTTTGTATTGTTTGTTGATCATGTCATAGGTGTCACTCGCCAGCTCAATTTCTTTTTGAACTATATTGGTGTATTGAAGGGAAGATTCATAGGCAAGTTTGGCCTTGGTAATACTTAGGGATACCATTTCTTTGGCCTCTTCTAACCTTTCTCTATATTTTTGACTTTCAATTTTGGATTTTTTACTTTTCAATCGTGATTGATTGCCATCGAACACATTCCATTTAATACCGGCACCTATGTACCATTTCGGGTCTAATAGTGATAAATCATCTTCAATGAATTCATAATGCCCTTTTAAAGCCAGTTTGGGAATGAAATTACTTTTTTCCATTTTAGATTTATAAAGTGCTGCTTTTTCAGCTTCCTCCAAGGCTTTTATTTCACTTCGCTTATCAGCACTCAAAGAAGCGTCGATTGTAAAAGATCTTAGTTGTGGTTCAAGCAGACTTAAGTGTTCCTTGTTTTCCTTGGTGAGTTGATGCAGAACTTCTATCAGTAGGGTTTTATTATGGTCAAAATCCAATTGTTTGGCTATCAGCTGTTGTTGTGCCAATTCAATTTTTTTTCGACTTATGGGTGTGGCCAAACCATTTTCGATGGCCTTTTTTACATAAAACTCTTGTTCGTTTAAATATTTTTCTGATATGGACAATACCTGTTTCGTAGCATATACTAGTGCAAGTTTGTCATAAGCCTCTATTATTTTTAATGCTATTTTATCCTTTTCGGCCATACCAACATAAGTCAAGGAAGCTTCTTTATGTTTACTTGCCTTGAGGGCATTGCTAGCCTCTAGTCCACTGAACAATACCCAATCCAAATCCACGTTTGATTTCAGGATATTTTTGTCTTGTAAATTAGGAATCTCTGTTAAAGGGATATTAGCCGGAAAAGCCTCGTTAAATGGAATACCGGCTGCTTCTTTGATGAGGAGCTTTTGTGTTGCAATCAAAAGATTTTGAGTATCATCATCAAAGGAGATGTCATCATCCAACCTAGTGAAACTTCCGTTGAATGTGACCTTAGGCAGGAAAACCGACTTTGCCAATTTTTGATCCACCTTTGTCTGTGCTACATCAAAATCATTGATGTTGACGGTGTGGCTTACCTCCAATCCTTTCCTTATTAGTGCTTTAAGGTCAGGATCCAAATCTTGTGCCATGGATAATGATGGAATAAACCATGAAAAGGCAATCAAAAATAGGCTTAGTCTTGATTTGTTTATGTGCATTGTAAATGGTTTTATTTTTACAATACAAAGTTGTTGATGAAAAGAAGACTTTCTTTTGACCTATGTCAAAAAGTGATATTCTAGATCATTTACGGGAATCATTTCTTCGGATACGACTTAGTGTTTCCTGTGTCATCCCGAGATAGGAAGCAATATGTCCCAAAGGTACACGATGGGCAATGTCTGGATACTCAGAGAGCATATAATCATATCGTTCCCTGGCAGTCTGAAATTGGATAGCATTCAGTTTATGGACAATTTTTGTAAGCATTTCTATAGATAGCAATCTAGCAAACTTTTCCATTTTATGGTATTTGGCTAATAATAGGTCCATTTTTTCATGGGATATACTATATAGCATTGCATCTTCTAGAATCTCTAAATAGTAAAAGCTAGGACTTTGCTTAAAGAAGCTATCTGCGCTAGACATAAAGTTACCCACTCCAAAGAACCACTGTGTTACTTCCTTCCCATCTTCTTTCAGGTAATAGCTTCTTCCCAAACCCTGTTCAACAAAATATAATTTATGGCAAACCTGACCTTCTTTTATCAACACCTGATTTTTTTGGACGTACTCTTTTTCAAAATGCGAGAGTATGTCATTTAGCTCGTCATGGGAGAATGGAACAAATGCTATGAGGAAGTCGGTAATATTCATAAAATACGTATTGCTAAAATTGCATCTATATTTGGTTAAGCCTAAAATAAGCAATTATTTTTGTGCAGTGTTGGCAATGGTTTTTATTCAGGAATTTCAATTTCAAACACTTTCGGTACTTTTATCCAATCAAAAAAACCAATGTTTTCTGTTTAATAGGTTAATGGATATTACTTTGGTACCACCCCTATAATGGGTTTTAATAAAGTATCTTTGTGCCGGATTATTTATCTGTTGATATAAATCATACAAGCTCAATGCTAGTAAACCAAAAAGACTCCTTTTTATAACTCTTTCTGATTATTGATACGGTATTGGTCAAATTAATGACTGATTTTAGTAAATAACCCTATATTCAAATCTCATTAAAACGTCTTGCTTATTTCATTAATGGTGGACGGCATTAATTAAAGAAAAACCATATGGCTTTATTAAAAATGGGGGTTATTGGAACTTCAAAAAAAGAGGATGAAAGGCGTGTACCCATTCATCCAGAGCATTTGCAAAGAATTCCGGAAGATATTCGCAGACAGCTTATTTTCGAAAAAGGATATGGAGCTCCTTTTAATATTGAAGATGAGGAAATAGCAGCGCAAACAGGGGGCATGGCCACCCGTAGTGAAATATTATCGGATATTGGTTCCGCAATTATTGCCAAACCTATTTTATCTGATTTAGAAGAGCTAAAGGATGGAGGTACTATTTGGGGCTATCCTCACTGTGCCCAACAAATGCAAATTACACAAACAGCTATAGATAAAAAATTAACCTTGATTGCTTTTGAAGATATGTTCGTTTGGAACCCAAATGGACAGATGGGCAGACATACTTTTTATAAGAATAATGAAATGGCCGGTTATTGTGCAGTTATACATGCCTTACAACTGAAGGGAATAGATGGCCACTATGGGAATCAAAGAAAGGTGATCATTTTTAGTTTTGGTGCCGTGAGCAGAGGTGCTATCTATGCATTAAAGGCACATGGTTTTAGGGATATCACGATCTGTATTCAAAGGCCTGACCATGAGGTCAGAGAAGAAATACTAAATGTGGACTATGTTCGCATTAGAAAGGGTGGAGCAAACGAGCCTCGACTGGTCGTGGTGGATCATGACAGATCTGAACGCCCTTTATTAGACTTGATCAGTGAATCTGAAATAATCATTAATGGTACTTTTCAAGATCCTAATGATCCTTTCGATTTTGTGATTGAAGAGGAAAAGTCTAGCTTAAAGCCGGGTACTTTGATCGTTGATGTGAGTTGTGATGAAGGCATGGGTTTTTATTTTGCCAAGCCAACCAGCTTTAAAAACCCCATGATATTCGTAGATAAAATTGACTACTATGCGGTAGATCATACGCCTAGTTACTATTGGGAAAGTGCCTCAAGATCAATTTCAGCTGCGTTGATCGTGCATTTACCATCAGTGATCAGGGGCCGGGAAAGTTGGATGCAAAATACGACCATAAAAAATGCCATAAATACTGACAAGGGGGTGATTGTGAAAGATGCTATTCTTAGATTCCAGAATCGTCAAAAGGCCTATCCGCACTTAGTAATTTAGTTTAGCCGAGGGATGGTGTACATTGCCGGCGTTAATTGTCTACCTAACCCATAAGGATAATTAATTACAGACATTTCTGTTTTAGGAATTCCTTGTGAGAAATTATACCCTATATTAAACGACCTTAATTGTTTTTTTCGACACTCATCAAGCTGTCCAAAACAACTGGAACCTTACCCGTTTCATCTAAAATCCCTTCCATTTTTAAATGTGTGACAATAGGCTCTTTTGCCATTCGCACCACAGTCACATGGTCAAAAGCCATTGAGTCTGTTACTTTTTGGGCACCACCGGTAGTTCCTAACATGGTATAATCCCTGCCATGTCTTTTGCGATGAGAAAACGAATGAAAATGACCATTGATTACAGTATATGGTCTGTCTGCCAATAGCGTTTCAAGTTTCCCTAAACCTTTGTCATCTTCTCGCAGCCAAAGCGGCTTATGCATAAGTATAAATGTCCATTTTACATTAGGATACTTTTCAAGAACACCTTTATAATAATAAAACTGATCCTTACTCATTCCACCAATTTGACGTTCAGGCATATTAAAATACTCCGATTCTTCATATACACCTTCAATTTCACCATCAATAATTTGTAAAGCTTTAGCTCTGGCCCGATATATTTCTAACATACGTTTTTCTTCATAGTCTTCAGAGTCCATCATTAAAAACAGTACATTTTCATATACAAAATGATAATAACGAGGTCCGAACCGTTGTTTCCAAAATTTGCGCATTATCGGATTGGTTAGGTCATGATTTCCACCAAGATGAAAAAAGGGCATATGTAGTTTAGAAGTTCTAAGATCAAACGAGTTCCACTCCTTTTCTAGTTGTAAAGTGTCTTCTGTACCTCCATCGATCAAATCACCAACACTTAACACAAACGTAGGATCTAACCTATTTAATTGACCCACTGCTGTACTATAAATGTTTTCACGTTCTCCACCAGTTAGGTCTGAAATTATGGCAAATGTAAAATCGTCTTCTTCGAGTTCAAAGGTATCACTCGTCCATGGTGTTGGACCATCTTTTACGTCATGCTCAAATACAGGTTTTTGCTCTGTATTGGTTTTACAACTTATAATAAGAAGACTAAGGAATAAAAATGTAATGTATGATTTCATTTTGGTGTTCTATTTCACGTTTAGTATATGGCAATAAGGGGCAGGTACCCACAATGGCTGATAGGTTTGTTGTCATTAGTTACGATACGTCATAGAAAAATCGTTCCCTTGCGTTGCATATTTTTTCCGCCCGAGTAAAGTCCTTCTGAAATTCTTGTGGCCTCCCATTGTGTTCCCGAAAACACTTCAATAGGTTTGGTTTTATCGTCAGTTTTCAAGGTAGCGTATTAAATTATATTCGGTAGACATATTTTCCGAGTAATTGATGACAAACACCCGGATACACGGTCGTTTTCCTGCCGTTTATTTATTATTAGCCTTTGTTGGTGTTTGTTTCCAAATAAACCTTCATCCATGTATTCCTTCAAAAGTTGATTACTCCTTAACTTTATACTTTTCAAACCAAGCCAAAACACTCGCTATTTTGGCAACCAAGTTACTAGGCTTGTTAGCAATGCCATGTGAGGCACCTGGTATTCTTACCATGGCAGTTTCAACGTTTTCCAACTTCAACGCAGCATAAAATTGTTCTGATTCCGCTATCGGTGTCCTGAAATCCTGTTCACCAGTTAGTAGCATAGTTGGTGTGTTCACATTACCAACATAGGACAATGGCGATCGTTTTAAGTAGCTTTCTGGATCTTCCCATGGCTTTTTAGCAAACCAATATTTTGAAAAGAATTGAACACCATCAGCATACAATACAAAACTATACCAATTAATAACCGGTTTGGCCACAACTGCGGCTTTAAACCGGTCGGTCTTACCTACTATCCATGCAGTAAGCACGCCACCACCACTTCCACCAGTTACAAACAAATTTTCATCATCAACAAATCCCTTTTTGATGACTGCATCCACTCCTGACATGAGATCGTCATAGTCATGATTTGGGTAATCGTGATGTATCAAGTTTCCAAACTCCTCGCCATAGCTTGTGCTGCCCCTTGGGTTGGAATATAGTACCACATAGCCTGCAGCAGCATATGCCTGTATTTCGGCAGAATATACTGAGCCATAACTAGCAAATGGACCCCCATGAATTTCCAAAATCATAGGATACTTTTTACTGGCATCAAAATTTGGTGGAGTAACTATCCAGCCTTGTATTTTGCGCTGATCAAATGAAGAATCCCACCATATTTCTTCCACATTTCCTAGGTTCCTAAAAGAGAACAGATCATCGTTAAGAGCGGTTAAACGCTTACTGGATTTTGAGTCTGCAACACCGAGGTCGGCTGGATGATTTGTTCCACCAAGCGTATAGGCAAATTTATTCGAGTTTGATGCCGTATAGCTGGCTGCATTATAGGGTCTGCCAAGCGAAAGGCCACCTAGGTTTTCAGTTATTACAGTTACCTTGCCAGCTAATGTGATGTATGCTAATTTGGTATCTCCTTTATCATCATGTTGAAAGTAAAGACCCTTACCGTCATTACTCCACTTAATATGCTGAATATCTCGATCAAAATCGTTGGAAATCAATTTAGAATTGGTTCCATCTACATTCATAATATGAAGATTGGTAATTTGATATCCTTGGTATTTGTCGTCAAAACCTAAGTAGGCGATTTTTGTTCCGCTTGGGGATAATACAGGATTATGATCAGGGCCATAACGTTTCGTTAATGGCTTAATCGTTCCATCATTTATGATTATCTGATAAATTTCCCCATCAAGGGGTTCTATTTTTTCTGGTTTGTGAAAATTGGCGCTGAAGTAAAGAAGTGCATTGTTTTTTGACCAAACAGGGCCGCCATGGTCAAAATCAGTAAAGGTCAATTGTCTTGGTGTGCCTCCTTCAATGGGCAAAGTGAATAATTGCATGTTACCACTTTTCAAATATCCTTGTCCATCGCCACGGTAGTTCATATCGTCAATATAGGTAGGTGGGGTGTTCCATTTAGCCCCCTCAGGTTTGTCCGGCATTTTTACAATTGATTCATGCTTTTTGGGAACAAACATGTTAAATGCCAAGGCCTTGTCATCATATGACCAGGCAACATCATTAGGCACTTCTGTTGTGTTTGTCAAAGGGACAGATTCCTTTGTATTCATCCACATCATATAAAGCTTCATCTTCTCATCGGCCATATTCGATTTAAAAATTATCTTTTTTCCATCATGTGACCATCTGGGATAAAAGTCGTTGTGATTTCCGGTTGTGAGTGGTCTATTATTGGAACCGTTAAAATTCACAATCCACAGATTTGATAAGTTCTTATCTGTCATTACATCTTTAAAATTCCGAACATAGACAATGCTGGACCCATCAGGAGAAATTTGTGGATCAGACACAAATTCCATATTAAATATGTCAATGAGTTCTAGGTTCGATTTTACTTGGCCATAACTGAACGGAACTATGGCAAATAAGAGTAGGGCCGTTTTAAATAAATGTTTCATTATGTTAAATTTTGATTTATTTCTATGATCGGTTAATTAGTTATTCTTAAATGTCACGTCCTAAAATACGGCTACAGGTTAATAATTAAATTCAAGCGGCATTTTGGTGCGCGTAATTAGGTGTTTTAAAGTCTAAAGATAAATGTAATCTTTTAGCGTTATATAATTTGATTGCATTTTTGGTTGCTCTTTTCGCGTGAACTACACTGGCAAAGGTCTGGTCAAGATAGAATTCATC
>Ga0316189_10000433_pt1 | contig 41445 bp, 34 predicted proteins | sample LowCovwburrow_MG_FD_204930 | JGI IMG/M metagenome (GOLD analysis project Ga0316189, IMG submission 204930) | Coastal sediment microbial communities from Maine, United States - Lowes Cove worm burrow | ecosystem: Environmental > Aquatic > Marine > Coastal > Sediment | place: USA: Maine... | reverse complement strand
CATAGCATAGCCAAACTGCTAATCGATGCAGGTGCAAATCCGGAACTTGCCGATGTTACAGGCAATAACGCGATTGATTACGCTCGGATGAGCAGGTCGCGACGGATGATGAGCTTGTTTTCCGACCAGTAAGTCCGACGTCTTCGATATCATGCTAGCCAATATTTCATTCCTTGCAGACTTTTCGTTTATTCCAAGGGCCTTTATTCCTCTGCCCGCTGATCAATTGATCCAGGTGGCCCCGTTTGGCTTTCTTGTCTGCGTCGCGCTACTTATTGACCTGCTAATCGGGCAAGCTGGCTGGCTGCGTAAATTACCCAACCTTCACAGTCTATCACAGCAGATTAGCGGCTTTGCTGCCAAGAAACTTGATAGAGCCAGACGCAGCGATGCCGACCGGGCCATGCGCGGTATGGTCTATTGCCTTTGCATGATCATCACTGGGTTTATCGCTGGCTGGCTGTTATGGCGGCTAACCGGAATATCCGAACTGATTGTGATTGTGATTGGTATTCTTGTTGCTCAAACAATCAGTATCGGCGGCACCATGCACCAGCTTCGGGCTTTGGCTGGCAAGGACGCCCTATCACCCAGCGACGCGGCTAACACATTGTTACAGGTATCGCAAAGCATGCTGGAGCAGTTTTTAAGCGGTATCCTTATATGCTTAATTCTAGGCCCCGCAGGATTATTCGCATGGGTAGGCTTGTTGGGGATTATCAATGCCGGAGCGGGAAAGACTATAGAGGCTCCTGCGGGACCATTTTATATGTTTCCGGTGCTGCTTTATAGCTTGATTGCTTGGTTGCCAGCGCTTGTTTTACGCGCGATTAGTAAAGCCTCGGGCATACTATTTCCCTCTCGCAAAAAAACAGATGCCGAGGCCTCCGGTCCCAGTAGAATCAAGCTATTGCCGGCTCGCGGCAAGTCTGCTGAGGCCTTATGCCAAGCCCTTAGTGTAAGGATTAACGTAACCGGTGAACAATCCGAAACGGATGATGACCACGCGGATTGGATTGGGTTTCAGTCAGGCCGCCGCGCCATCGTTAAAAAGGATATCAAGCACGCCCTAACAATCGCTTGGCTCGTTGTCATACTGAGCGCTTTACCACTGGCCTCGATGTTAAGCACTTATTGATTGGTGATAGGCGCAACCGCGTCCCCCTGGAACAGGTTGATCGTAAGGGACATTGCTTCACGCAGTGCAGCATCATCGCTAACGTCCGACATAATCACTCGTTCACGACCGATTTTTTCGATCATTTCAATGATGCGGCGGCGCTCCGGTACTTTTATATTTTTCAATGCAACACTGTCACGACATTTAATTTTCAAAAAATCAAAATTCAATGTTGCTGGCTGCATTTTTATAAAGGTGAACAGCTCAACATCTCGTAAGCAGATTTTAAAACCGCGGGCCTTCAGCTTTTCACGCGCATCTTCAAAGCGTTGACCATCCTCGATCATGTCTAGCATTGATATTTCAGCGACGATCCCGCCACGCGCTACCGATCCTAACCCTTCATCAAAGTCATCAAACGCGGGACTTAACACAGTCGATACCGACGTCTGGAAACTTGCGGCCAGAGCGCCTGCTCCACCGAGCTGCGGCTTGGCTTTAATCATACGATCCGCCAAATATTCTTGCAAATAGCCTCGGAGCCAATGATTGGCCGACAGATCAATCGTCGGCATTAGGCCCTTCGCGACAACAGATAAGGGAACAAAGCGACATGAAAAAACGGGATGGCCTTGGCCCTTTTTCAGCATAACCATAACATTTTGACGACGGATAAAAGCAGAAACATCCGCCGTTTTGAGGGCATCGGTGAGTTGACGAAGCAAGGTAGGATCAAGAGGCTTCTTCGATACTGGTAAATTCGCGTCCGTTCGCTGTATAGGGACCTCTCGGACGGTTCTGCTGACCGCAACTCTTGCCGCACCTGATCCGACATTTGCAGATTGGCTTGATGGGGATAGCTGGCTGGACTGCGGCGAAACTGGTGCTACCTGACCGGGTTCTGCTGTCGATGCCGCTAATGCATGTACCAAGTCTTTGAAGGGTTTATAGTCGCGCTCGAGTGGATACCACGACACAAACCCATCTGATACACCAGACACAGGATCAAGGCTGGCTATCAAGGAGCTATCTTTCAGATCCTTCCTAACCTGATATAACGCAGGCTCAATATCATCCGAAGATGCCCCGTTCGCGATTAGAACGACATCGCTATTGGGAAGCGCATACATGTGCGAATCGCTAAATTTATCCACAATGCCTTTCAGAGAGTATGCCACTTTTTGCCTGTAATAGGAGGCTTGGTATTGCCGCTCTAGCTTCGACAAACGAACATGGATGGCCGTGCGCCCTTCACGATATCGCTCCAGCTGATTGGTATAATCAACCATCAATTCCGCAGGGGTCATCTTTTTCTGGCCTCTTGCCATAACAGAAAATCTCCATCTCTTGATGTGCTTGTCTAGACTGCTAACCGTGCACAGTCTGCATTAGGCGGGGCATAACCAGCTTTATCACTTCACGCGCGACGGTAAAAGAGAATGATAGCTCGAATTATAGATATATCAATAGCAATCGATTCCATCCGCTATGGGGCCTATTCAATTTTAGCACAGCGGCGGTGAACCATCGAAATCTGTGCCCAATAAAGCAAGACTATATTTTTGAACAGGCCTTGCATCATAAGCCATGTCATTCTACAACATCTGCCATATCTGTAACTTTTGCTGGAGACACATCGTGACACCGTCTGAAACTGGTCGCCTACAAACATATCTGCAATCGCTTTTTGACAACAATCGCATTCGACTGATGCGCCGCCCGCAAGCCCCTGACTCGGTTGAGGTGCTGCTGGAAAATGAGTTCATCGGTCTCGTCTATAAAGATGAAGACGAGGGCGAAATTAGCTATCAGTTACAGATGGCGATTATCGAAGAAGATTTACCCAAGGATTAAAATGCAATTTTGTCTGCGGGCGCGCACTTATTTTAGCAGATCATTTCCATTTTTTCCCGGCAAGCATATTAAGAATGTGGTGCCCTGATCGCTAGACTGGCTGACCTCTAATAAGCCGCCGTGTGCGCGAACAAGATCGCGTGAGATAGCAAGGCCCAGTCCGGTGCCGCCCTTTCGCCCAGCACTGACAAATGGCTTAAACAGCTTTTCTTTTACCGCATCTGAAAGGCCCGGCCCATTATCTTCTATGGCCGTATGAACTGTGCCGTCTGGGTCCTGTCTGGCGCTGATCACAATCCGTCCGCCTTCTGGCTGGGCCTGCTGAGCATTTCTAGCGATGTTCAAAATCACCCTAAATAATTGATCATGATCAGCCCAAACTTGCTGGTCGAAATCAACTTCGTTTTCCAAAATCACAGGGCCTGTCTCTAACCCTAAAGAAAACTTCACATCTTCCACAAGTGTGTGCAGAGACTGCGTTTGCTTTATGGGATCGGGCTCTTCGGCGCTACCATGCCGCAAGGTGCGTTCGCACAGGGAAATGGCACGATCGATTGCCGATACAATCCGGGCGGAGGTTTTTGCAAGCAGGGGGTCCTCGACACCGGAAAGAGCGTCCGAGGCCAGCTGAGCGGTTGCTAGTATATTACGAAGGTCATGATTGATTCGCGAGACGGCCTCACCAAGCTCCGCCAAATGTGCCCGTTGATTAAGCGCTACTCTCAGCTCTTCCTGCATGCGACCAAGTTCGCGCTCAACGACGCCAATTTCATCCCGGCGACGGCTAGGCTTCATGGTCCTACCGACATCCTCGGGCCGCTGTCTAAAGTCAACGATGCTTGATCTGATTCGGCGCATAGGCCGCACTAAAAACCAGTGCAGGGTGATATAAACCAGCGTGCCGGAAAATAGCGAAATAATCACCGCTAGAATTAAGATGTTATTCGAATAGGCAACCATGTCCCGATATAAAACATTTTCTTCCAAATAAATGGCTACGTCACGAACGTCGGGCAAAACAGGCTGGCCCTGCACACGAATCATCCGGTTACCGTCACCATCAAGCGTATCAATAGCACCGGTGATCAAATCTTTTAGCGATGGGCTGCGCAGGTCATATTCGGCGTTGGTTTCATCGGGCAAGCGATCAAAACCCATGATCACGCTGCGATCTTGCCTACGAATAATAATGGTTATCACCCCGGAGGTGCTGAGAAGACGGCCCTCTAAAGCCAAGGATACCGTGTTATCAGGCGCCTCTTCCAGCGCCAGAGCAGCGATCTGAGCAGCTAACAGGCGTTCTTCTAAAAAGCTCTGACGGAACGAAGACACAGTAGGCACGTACACCAGCGCCGCCATAATCAGCACATAGCCCATGGTTAAGACCAGAAGCCTGCTGCGGATGCTTGACCTAAATGAAAGATAACGGTCTGACATGTGTCTTTGGTTTCCCTTTATAGCCAAAACGAGCATACTCTTTTAGGCCAGTCTGATCTACTATCGGTTACCAACTCGACAGGATCAAGCTGTTCTTTATTTATCAGCACTGACGAAGGCCAAAGGACGGTCGGCATTATCAAACAAAAGACCAATAGGGGTTGACTTGGCGGCGGGGGCTGTCTATACACCCAGCCGGAATTCAACGCCTCGCGATACCCGCCGGGCAAGACTGGAGATTACCGGTGAAAAGAACTTATCAGCCAAGCGTTATCGTACGCAAGCGCCGTCATGGCTTCCGTAGCCGTATGGCGACTCCCGCTGGTCGCAACATCATTAACGCTCGCCGCGCTAAAGGCCGGAAGCGTCTGTCGGCTTAAGTGCCACTGTGACCACATCACGATTATAAATTCGAACAGCCGACCGATGTATTTTGGTCGGCTTTCGTTTTTCAGTCGAGCTTCACTAACGCAATGATACGCTGAATAATCATATGGCCAACGCAGAAAATCATACCGCGATTCCCTTGGAAATCCTTACTAAACGCAGGGATTTTATCGCCATGTCTAAAACGGGGCGTAAGTGGGTGACGCGGGGATTCGTTATACAAGCGGACCCTGCGGGAGAAACCACGGATGCGCCCATTAAGATCGGCTATACGGTAACAAAAAAAGTTGGCAATGCTGTGGTCCGAAATCGCTGCAAGCGTCGCCTGCGAGAAGTGGCAAGGCAGGTGTTATCCGTCCGCGGCAAACCAGGTTGGCGATATGTTTTGATTGGCCGCGATGACACCCCGGACTATCCCTTTGACAATTTGCTGAACGACTTACAGTGGGCGATTCGCAAACTATCGGCCGGGGCTGATCTAAAACCAAGAACCCACCAAACACCGAAAAAAAAATAATGTCGCCAATCGCATGGATATTCAGCTGCTTAATCAGAGGCTATCAGCTAGTGATATCGCCGCTTTTGGGGTCAAATTGCCGTTATCAGCCGACATGCAGCGCGTTTGCGATCGAAGCGATCAAAATCCATGGTGGACTTAAGGGCGGTTGGCTGGCAATAAGGCGCATTGGTCGTTGCCATCCTTGGGGTGGGTCAGGATATGATCCAGTTCCCGGCAGTGAGGTTTCCTCACAGATAGACGGCAAGGTGAATGATAAGGCGCAAAAAGATGGCACCATAGATGGAGCCCTACCGCGCAAAAAGGATGTGTCTGAAGATGGGTGAGCAGCGGAATTTTATTTTAGCAATCTCTTTGTCAATGCTGGTTATTTTTGGCTACCAATATATCATGCCTGCACCAGAACCGGTGGTACAGCCAGAAGCTGTCGAAGATAGCATAGCCGGTGCCGCTCCCGAGGTTTCGGATTCAGGCGTGCCTACTCTTCAACAAGCAAATAGGCCCGAGCTTTCCATCGACGATGCGATCAACGCCGAGAACCGCGTGATTATCGACTCGACGGAATTGCAAGGATCGATATCGCTGACAGGTCTGTTGATCGATGACATCGTCCTACGCAATCACAAAATTAGCCTGGAAGAAGGCGCTGACAATATCCGTATCTTCAATCCAGCGGGCACCGAAAACGCCTATTTCGGGCGATTCGGTTGGGCGCCGGTTCCAAATCAGGAAAGCTTGGTCCCAACAGCTAAAACTGTATGGACCGCCGACCGCGAGGTGCTCAGCGAAGATAGCCCGGTCACAATGACGTGGGATAACGGCGCTGGCCAAGTCTTTTCTACCAAAATTAGCGTTGACGAAAAATTCCTATTCACCATTGAACAATCTGTGACGAGCACTGACGGCGCTGACGCCATTTTGCTGGCGCCTTACGGCCTGATTAGCCGCAAGGGTGTGCCTGAAACTATGGACTATTTCATCCTTCATGAAGGCCTTCTTGGGGTGTTCGACGGCATCTTAGCGACTGAGAGCTGGTCCGACATGGAAGACAACGACATTGATCCTCAAAAAGGCGTTCAAGGTTGGCTTGGTATGACCGATAAATACTGGCTGTCGGCTTTGATACCGGCAACAGATTCGGTGATGGATAGCGCGTCGTTTAATTATGTGCGAGATCGTTTTCAGGTCACCTATCTTGAAAAGCAAGATGTATTGACACTGGGCGGTACGCTGACGTCAACCAGCCACATCTTTGCCGGGGCTAAACTTGTTAACGTGCTGGAACATTATGAAGAAGAAGCAGGCTTTGTTGACTTTACCAAGGCTGTTGACTGGGGCTGGTTTAACTTTCTAACCCGTCCGTTCTTTTGGTTGCTACATTATTTGTATGAATTTTCGGGCAATTTCGGTGTTGCTATTCTGCTCCTCACTGTGATCATTAAAGGGGCAATGTTCCCAATTGCCAACAAAGGCTTCCGCTCTATGAGCCGGATGAAGAAAGTGGCGCCTAAGCTGAAAAAATTGCAAGAGCGCTACAAGGAAGACAAGCCAAAACTGCAGCAAGAAATGATGGCACTCTATGCCAAGGAAAAAATCAATCCGCTGTCGGGTTGCTTTCCGATCTTGATTCAAATTCCGGTCTTCTTCGCGCTCTATAAAGTGCTGTTCGTGACGATTGAGATGCGCCATCAGCCATTCTTTGGCTGGATTCAAGATTTGTCAGCCCCGGATCCGATGGCCTTCATCAATCTGTTTGGGCTATTGCCGTTTGATCCACCGTCCTTCTTGGCGATTGGTATCTGGCCAGTCTTGATGGGTATTTCCATGTGGTTACAGCAAAAACTATCGCCGCAGCCCACGGATCCAACACAGCAAGCAGTTATGAAATGGTTGCCGGTGATCTTCACCTTCATCCTTGGCCAATTTGCTGCAGGCCTTGTGATCTATTGGACATGGAACAATATCCTAACGATCACCCAGCAGTGGGTTATCATGCGCCGAGAAGGTGTGTCGATCAACCAGGAAGAAAAAAGCTAAATGGACCGCGAACGCGACCAAGCTGATATCCAGACTGGCAGGCTTTTATTTGCCGGACAGATCGACTTTGTAAAGGGCGCGGTCTCGCTGGACACTCTGCCGGACGGCGACCGCCCGGAGATCACATTCGCTGGTCGGTCCAACGTCGGTAAAAGCTCGCTGATCAATGCGCTGACGGGCCAGAATAACTTGGCCAGAACATCCAATACGCCGGGCAGGACGCAGGAGCTGAATTATTTCAGCATGGGCGACCAGATGAATCTGCCTGTCTATATGGTTGATGTGCCGGGTTACGGCTATGCAAAAGTATCGAAAACCAAAGTTGAAGCCTGGACAGATCTGGTCATGACCTATCTGCGCGGGCGGGCCAACTTGCGCCGCGTTTTCCTGCTGATTGATGGTCGCCACGGTATCAAAGCCAACGACCGCGAAGTGATGCAAATGCTGGATTCAAACGCGGTGAATTATCAGCTGGTCCTAACCAAGCTGGACAAGCTAAAAGTGGCGGACCGCGCGGTACGTGTCGAGAAGACCTACGCGGAAATGAAGGGCTTTATCGCTTGTCATCCCGAAATCCAAGTGACCAGCAGCGATAAGGGCTGGGGCCTTGCTGAGATGAAGGCTGATATCGCCGAGCTTATTCAGACTTAGATTCCGACTTAGTCTCCCGCGTATTTTCAGGCACAGTTTCAGGTAAACCGTACCTAAAGACACCCCGCGCCTCATCGGGATGAATGAGCTTTTTCTTTCGGATAAAAACCAAATCACCATTTAGGGCCATTTGTTTTGCGATGGCCTTTATTTCGGGCAGGTATTTTTGCCACGGCTCCAGCTTATGCTGTGATCCACCAGCAGACACTTGCCGCTGCTCGGCGATTTTAATTGCCACTTCCCGCGGTGCAATCGTCTTACCGGGCGGTATCATCGCTTTGATCAACGTCATAATCTCGTCTTTATTCACCGCGAAAATTTCCTTATGAAATTATAAAAGCAATATCCATTTTGGACTTGCACTTTTGCCCCAAAACCGTAGGTTCTGCTCAAACGACTATATAGGAAGTAATCATGAAAGCATTAAAATCAGGTATCTTGGCGTTCTTTCTCGTCATTGGTATCGCCGCATGTGGAGAAAAAGATATGTCAGAGACGATTAACGAAACAGAATCTGGGCTGAAATACCGGATTTTAACAAAAGCTGACGGCGACGGTAAAAAACCTACAGCAGCGGATACCGTAACAGTTCATTATACTGGTACACTGACCGACGGCACAGTGTTTGACAGCAGTGTAGAGCGCGGCGAGCCAATTAGCTTTGGCCTGAGCCAGGTCATTGCAGGCTGGACCGAAGGCGTTCAGCTGATGGAAGTTGGAGACAAATTTGAATTCACCATTCCTTCCGAGCTTGGCTACGGCGAAGCTGGCGCGGGTGATGTGATACCGGCGAACGCGACCCTAATTTTTGAAATCGAATTACTCAGCTTTGAAAGCGAAGAAGAAAAGCAAGCCAAAGCAGCCTTGGAAGCCGCCAAAGCCTTAGAGACCGAAAAGGCCTTCTTGGAAGCCAATGCAGGCAAGGACGATATCACTGTTACCGAAAGCGGCTTGCAGTACCGCGTCCTTCAAGCTAGTGAGGGCGATAGCCCAACAACTAATGACATGGTAACGATGCACTATAAGGCATCCTTGATGGACGGCACCGTTGTAATAGATAGCCGGACCCGCGGCGAGCCTGCGATGGTTGCAGTCGGCGAAGTTGAACGCGATGTAGCTGGATGGGGTGAAGGCCTGAAAATGATGGCGTCAAATTCGGTTTATGAATTCACTATTCCGTCTGGTTTGGCATTTGGTGCAATGGGTGCTGGGCCGATACCGCCCCATAGCCCGATGATCTTTGAGGTAGAGTTAATCAGCTTCAAACCAGAAGCCGAAATGATTGCTGAATATACTGCAGCACAGACTGATTATCTGAGCGAAAATGCGGCTAAAGAAGATGTCACAGTCACCGATTCTGGTCTACAGTATAGCGTGATCGATGCAGGCAAAGGCGCAACGCCCGGCCTGAATGACCGGGTCACAGTGCACTATACTGGTAAGCTGGTTAATGGGTCTGTGTTCGATAGCAGTGTTGAGCGTGGTCAACCCGCTACATTTGGTGTCACTCAGGTCATCGCTGGCTGGACCGAGGCATTGCAGCAGATGAAAGTCGGCGACAAGTGGGAGCTAACAATCCCGTCTGAGCTGGGCTACGGCGAGCAGGGCAGCGGTAGAAACATTCCGCCAGGCGCAACGCTAATTTTCGAAGTTGAGCTTCTAGCGATTGAAAAAGCTGAAACAGCAGAATAATAGCTGATACAATTGAAAACGAAAAAAGCGGTCTTGGATGGGGTCGCTTTTTTTATATCCCGAAACTTTAGCCCCAACACTTTACCGTCAGCCTATCAGGCAAAGGACGCCGTAGCAGCTATCAAAGAAACGATCTAGGATGAACCAAAGCACGACGTCAATTAGCAACAGCGCGAACAAAAACGGGCAGATCAAATACTTTACGGCGAACCAAAATCCAGCGCCAGTTATACGCGGCGCAGGCATATGATGACCCTTTACAGATGACGGCTCAGATTGGCGTTTAAACAGACCCAAAACGGTTAACCTCTCTCGACAAAAGCATAATAGCTTGTCATGGTGGCAGACAACCATAGCCAGAGGCAAGCCAGTTTGTCAGAAACACTCCTAGATACAGCCGCGATCCACATCAGCGATGTCCCACTGGCGGTCGCTATCAAGACTGCCGATCAGCGCTGGGCGGCACCAATGGGCCAGCCCTTACCCCTGCAACAACACGCGGCCTATGGTTTAGCGGCAATAGAGACAGGGGCAGTCGTCAGGCAGCTTTTCATCACGGACACCAATCAGCAACCTCTCGCAAAGGCGATGGTTATGGACAAGTGGATCGCCGGATTTATAGGTTTTTCAACAATTTTTCGTGGCCCCGTGTGGTTAGCGCCGAACATCTCGACGCCCAACAAAGCAACAATCTGCAAAGCAATTTCACTGGACTACCCCAAGTGGCGCTGGCGCTTTCTTTCCATGCAACCCGAATGTGATAAGTCCAGCCCTGAGGCTCGCGCATTAAAAGGCGTTGGACTAAAACGGGTCATGACCGGCTTTTCGACCGCATGGTTGGATTTAACCCCTGATCAAGATCTTCTGCGTAAAGGCTTCGCTGGAAAATGGCGAAATCAATTGGTCAAGGCTGAACAATTGCAAGCAAGCCTGCAGATCAATATTGGCGGCCATAAGCGGCGGCACTTTGATTGGCTATTGGAGCGCGAAGTGGCGCACCAAAAAATCAAGGCCTACCAAGCGATGCCGGTCACATGGCTTGATAGTTGGCTAAAGGCTAGCCAGCAAACAGATGCGGGTGTCCTGAGCATTACCATCATCGAAAACGGCCTCAAGATTGCTGGGGGCCTCTTCCTTTTGCACGGGAATAGCGCTACCTATCATATTGGTTGGACGGGCACTCGCGGGCGGGCGATATGCGTCCAGAATCTGCTGATGTGGAAGGCGATCATAGCCCTGAAAAAGCGCGGCATTCAGTTTCTTGATATGGGCGGAATGAACAGTGATACGCTGGCTGGGATCGCTCGCTTTAAGCTAGGCACGGGGGCAAGCCCCATTCAATTATCAGGCGCTTGGATGTAGCTGTATCACGGCAATCGCCACCCGTCTTTCCCCCTCTTTTGCCCCGTCTTTTCCAATGACAATTCAATAAGGTTATATTATAACCTATGTTATACATGATGCGTTGCGTCATTCTTTGGGAGCGTTTCATGGTTGATATCACCCTTATTTTGTCTGTGCTGGTTTTATTAGCCGCGCCGCTGCTCGCGCGACTGGTCGAAGGGCGCGTCCTATTTCAGACAGGTATGGACGGATTTGTCTTAGTGGCAATCATGGGCTTGGTATTCCTGACGCTTCTCCCTGAAGCCATTAGTAGCGGCGGCTGGCTAGCTGTAGGACTTGCCATGCTCGGTCTATTCTTGCCTTGGCTTGCAGATATGGTGGTCCACAAAAGCGAGGCGACGGTGCACAGGGCGTTGATTGTTGTAGCAGCGCTATCGCTGGTCGCCCACGCAGCAAGTGACGGTGCTATTTTGGCAGCGGCAGCGGATAATGGCCGGTCTGGCGACTTGGTCGCTGGGGGTATCATCGTTCATAGGATCGGTGTCGGCTTGACCATATGGTGGCTGCTCACGCCGATACTCAGGGGTACGCTTAACTATATTATATTGCTTGCCTTGGCGGCGACCACGGTTGTCGGATATTTGCTGATGGATTTAGCAATGGACTTTTACGGCATGCCACTGATCGGTGCTTGGCAAGCCTTCGCAGCGGGATCTTTGTTACATGTGGTCTTGCATCCGGTAGGCCATAACAATGACGCCGCATCGCCGCGAATGCACCGAGCGCATCAAGCAGGCACGGTGATTGGTCTTGTTTTTATGGTGACCCTCACGATTGCTCACTTCCTAGGCCATCAAATGCCTGCTCAGGATGCCTTAGGCAATAACAGTCACACGCATCACACTGTGGATTTATTGCTAAGCGCGGGCGTTACATCTTCACTTTTCTTAATCCTGCTTTTGGTGGGCGCCGCTATTTTTGGTCTGATTCGCTACCGGCAAACGGGCGATCAATACCAGTTAGCCATCCGCTCCGCCGCCCGCATGTTACCGTGGACGGTGCTGGTGTGGATGAGTATCACCTGGGTCACTTTAACAGGCACCGAGATACCAGATATTGCCGGCCTGTCTAAATCAATGAACCTTGCGCTATTCGGCTTGTGGCTACTGCTATTTTTCACCGGACTTGTCAGCCGGGGGGCGAGGCGCTTCTTCAAACCGCTACTGCCTGCCAGATTGGTTCATAATCATTCACACGACGAATTATCTTTCGCTGATTCCGATGAGGAGGACAAGCCGTGAGCTTTGAAAACAAAGTTATATTGATAACCGGCGGCACGTCAGGACTGGGTGAGGCGGCGGCCAAAGCCTTTGCAGCGCATCAAACGAAGGTCATTTTTTGCGGCTTAGATGACAAGGACGGTCGTCGCGTTTTGTCAGACCTGAAGGCGATCGGTGCTCAGGCTGTTTATCAACATGCCGACGTCCGGGTTGAAGCTGATATGCAAGCCTTAGTGCAGACTGCAATGAGCCGCTGGGGCCAGCTTGATATTGCCTTCAATAACGCAGGCATTTCGCACAGCGCCAGCCGCTTCGCTGATATGGACCCGGCACAGGCGCTAGACGTTTTTCAGACCAATGTAATGGGTATTTGGTATGCGATGCGACATCAAATTCCGGCGATGGCATCCGGTGGTGGTGGCGCCATTGTCAATACGGCCTCGATTTTATCCAAAAGCGGCGCAGAGTGGATGTCCGCATACGGAATGAGCAAGCACGGCGTAGTCGGGTTAACGCGGTCAGCGGCGCTAGATCATGCAAAAGATGGTGTGCGGATTAATGCTCTTTCGCCTGGGCCGATGGATACCCCGATGTTCGAGCGGGCAATGCTGGACATCGGCGAGGACACGAGTAAATTCGCGGGCGGAATCCCGAAAGGGGGGCCTGCTGATCCGCAAGATGTAGCACAGACCGTTCTTTACTTGGCAGGAGATGGAGCAAAAGCAATCACCGGCGCAAATTTTGTTGTCGACGGCGGCATTTCGCAAGGCTAGCAATTGGTTGCGGCGATTATAGATTTCCTTCCGATCAACTTCGCGGTTATACTGCCGTCAACGTAACCGTCCGGAGGCTTCATGGATATTATTCTAAACTGGTTTAAGCGAACCTTTTCAGACCCGCAAGTTGTCTTGCTAGGGGTCATTGTGATTGGTATTTTGCTGACGATTAACTTCATGTCAGGCATGCTGGCGCCGGTGATTGCCGCGATTGTTATCTCTTTTATACTGGATAGCCCCGTTGGGTGGCTAGGCCGGCGAGGGATGCCGCATATAATCGCGGTTATTTTGGTTTTTATGGCCTTTATCGTACTGGCTGTTATGGTAATGATTTTAGGGGTGCCGCCGCTGGCTGAGCAAATTGGCGATTTCTTTAAGGAAGTCCCCCGAATGATAACCAGTTTGCAAGGCGCCCTGATTGAATTACAAGCCCGTTTTCCCGAATATATCTCGCCCGATCAAATAAAGGATAGCTTTGCAAAGATTGGTACCGAGGCCGCAAGCCAAGGCGCTAATCTAGTATCGATCGGTCTTTCGGGCGTCACCAGCACCTTGACCCTTTTGGTCTATCTGATTTTAGTACCGGTTATGGTCTTTTTCTTTTTGAAAGATAAGGCCGCGATTTTCACTTTCTTAAAAGGCTTTATGCCCAGCCATCGCGGTTTGGCCGAGACGGTGTGGCACGAAACAGTGACCAAGTCCGGTGATTACGCACGCGGCAAGGTCTATGAAATCTTCATCGTTGGCTCGGTAGCTCTCATCGTTTTCAACGCAATCGGCCTTAAATATGCAGCGCTATTGGCTGTAGTCACGGGATTGAGTGTTATCATCCCCTATATCGGCGCGACGGTGATCACCATTCCTGTCGCCTTGGTCGCGGTTTTCCAGTGGGGGCTTGGGCCTGACTTCGCGATCGCCGTCGGTGCATATCTAGTGATTCAGGCGCTAGACGGCAATGTGCTCGCGCCCCTTCTGTTTTCCGAAGTCGTTAAGCTTCATCCGAATGCGATCATTTTAGCTATTCTTGTGTTTGGCGGGATTTGGGGTCTTTGGGGCGTCTTCTTTGCGATTCCGCTGGCTACAGTTGTCGACGCAATCCTGCGAGCATGGCGACAGCATGCAAGATCGGTGGCCATAGAGGACAACCAGGAATGAGGCTTGACGGTGGCACCGTCAGGCCTTAAGGAATAATAGAATTTAGCCGGGGATGAAACATCACATGATACAAGAATCGCGCAGTATTGTACTTTCGGATAGCGCCGTTTTGGCGGCACTGGTTCCCTTGCTGGAAGATGCTGGCGTAGACCCCGAAGCGACACCAACCGATTTTAAAATTGGTCATGATGAGTTAGGGGAAATCACCGTCACGCTAACGTTTGAAGATAAAGACCCCTTTGTTTTCGATCACATGGAAGCGGGCCGTGCTATCTTGCATCATTGTATTGCCCAGCGCATACCCCTGCCCCGTGGCAGTATAAAAGAGCTTGCTCTGCGTGGTGATCAGCTTGCCTTGATCGTTCGTATTGTCATTGACGAAGACTAATTCACCAAATCAGCGCTAAACGATTAGAACGCGCCAGGACCGCCATGTTCTTGGCGCTGTTCGATCGCTAATCTTGATACACCCGTTTCATTACAAGCTTTGTAACTGACCCTCGAATGAGCAGGTACACTTGTCGTAAGCCAGACATTGCCGCCTATAATGCTACCTTCCCCAACAACAGTATCGCCGCCAAGGATCGTTGCGTTTGCATAAACAATCACATTGTTTTCAAGCGTGGGGTGGCGTTTAGCATGCGCATCGGATTTTTCTACCCGAAGCGCGCCGATTGTAACGCCTTGATATATGCGCACGCTATTACCAATGATCGCCGTCTCACCGATCACAATAGCGGTTCCGTGATCAATGAAGAAAGAGTGCCCAATATCAGCGCCGGGATTGATATCGATACCGGTTCGCCGATGCGCATATTCACTCATCAATCTTGGTAGAAGGGGAATCTGAGCCAGTCTTAGCACCCTTGAAAGGCGATAAACCGTAATCGCGAAAAAGCCGGGATATGCCAGAATGACTTCATCGGATGACTTTGCCGCAGGATCAAAAGACAACACCGCCTGCATATCGGCAATACAGGCATCAAGAACTGCGGGAAGGGCCTCAACAAACTGTTTTGAAAGGTCATCACAGTTGCTGCCCTTGGGCATCGGGAGACGATCCAAGATGCCTGCCAAACTAATGTGCAGAGCAGTAGCCCGTGTAGCGAGACAACCGGAGCCGCAATTGTTGTCCTTAATAAAATGCGGAAAAAGGAGCGCCAAGACATGGGTCACAAAATCACCGATTTCCTGCATCGAGACATCTACTCTTTGCTCAAATTGCTTGTGCCGCTCAGCAAGATTAGTGGCGACACCGTTAAACATGTTTACTGGTCCTTTGGTGACTATCTTCGCTGGTGCGTTGGCCATCTATCATCTCCACAGTTACAGGCTTATCTCTAACAATATCTCAGGCTCGTTACCCCGCGAGTATAATCGAAAAAGACAACAGGTGTGATAAGGAAATCTTATCTGCCGGAAAAGTGATTAGACCTGACACGATGACTATCTGTGATTATTTGATCGGCTGCCGGTCAAAATCAGGCAGATCCGCGCCGCATTCTTTCATAATTTCGTCACTACGCTGCACAACAGTCTTTTCAACCAGTGCCATAAATTCAGCCTTTGGCAAGTCCTTCGGGAAAGGATCGCCAACTTCTAGGATAACCCGGCCCGGTTTGTGCCAAAAGCCACGAGTCCAGTGACAACCAGTATTGAAGGCAATTGGATAGACTGGGATGTCTCGGTGAGCCTGCAGGTGCCAACCACCAGCTTTCAGCGTGCGCCGCTTTCCGGGTAGCACCCGGGTGGCTTCAGGATAAACAATAAGGGCAAGTCCAGCCTTTATGATGTCGTCGGCAGCCTGATCAAGCCCCCGATGAGCGGTGCCTGCGGCGCGGTCCACTTTGATTACGTCGATTTTTTTGAAAACCAATCCGATGATGGGAATTCGGAATAATTCTTTCTTGGCGAGCGCCGTCACGTCTCTTCTAGCTTGCCACGTGATGTAGGGGTCCATGTTACTTGCGTGCTTGGACATTAAGATGATCGGCACACCGGGTGGCGGCAATTTATCCGCACCGCGAACCTCCCACCGAAGACCCATAATCCAGCGCGCCGCGAACATAACGACATGGATCGTGCCCCCCAGCACAGCGCGCACTGGCCCCGGGGTCGGTAACAAGCACATTGGAAGCATGCACAAACAGCCGATGAACATGATCAGAAAAAAAGCGAGATTAAATAGAATCGAACGAATGGCATTGATCAAAGCAGTCACAAGATGTCTCACCTTTATGTCTATAGCACCGGAGCGTTCCGCTCTTTTAACCCTTGAAATCCTGTCTGCACAGGAAAAAAGGGAGCAATTTACTTAAATGCGGATTAAGGCTACTGTTTAACGGATTAGTAAGTATAATGTTTTAGAAGATAGGTTGGGTTGTATCGGATAGGTTATAGATGATGTTCGATTTGACAAGAGTTGAAGCGTTTTTGATAGGGCGCAACTCGCTATATTAAGGTGATTTGAATGTCAGATAACGACAGTGACAGTGAAAGCAATCGTCGAATAGACGACCGCTTACCCGTAACGTGGAAAGGCCGAATCATCACTGAAGATGATAAGGAGTTTGATTGCGAACTCTGTGATATCTCGACAGCAGGAACGCTGATTAATTGTTCCGGACGCATCCCGATTGGTAGTGAAATCGTTCTTCAAATCGACGAGCTTGGTGAATTTGCTGGGCGAGTGCGGTGGGCATCATCACCGCAGCTGGGTCTATTATTGATGGCGGGCCCGGATCTGGCTTTGAAACGATTTGCTGAAGCATCTCCTGAACGTCCGGTTATGCCTGAGGAAAAGACTGAAACTCCTGAAGGCAGTGATAGCTAACTCAAGCGCAAACAGCGGTCCCAGCAGCAAAACCGCTGGCCCATGCCCACTGAAAATTATAGCCGCCAAGCCATCCTGTTACATCAACGCATTCACCAATGAAATAAAGACCGGCCACGTCTTTAGCCTCCATCGTTTTCGAACTTAAGTCATCGGTATTTATCCCACCCAAGGTGACTTCGGCGGTGCGGTAACCCTCTGTTCCCTGCGGAACAATAATCCAGCGCTGTAGATGGTCGCTCAGTCGTTGGCACTCTGATTTGCTGATCTGGGCGATATGCTGATCCTGAAAGGCATCAACGCCAGCCTCGCCTGACAGCAGGGCATCCACATAGCGGTTGGGAAGCATTTCCTTCAATAGCTTAGATAGGCTTTGCTTGGGTGTATCTTTGCGCGCTTCAACAAGGGCCGCAAGAAGGTCAATAGTCGGCAATAAATTCAGGGTAACCTCGTCGCCCTCCCGCCAATAGCTAGAAATTTGCAGAATAGACGGGCCGGAAAGCCCTCGGTGGGTAAACAACAGGTTTTCTCTGAAAGTACCAGCGCCGCATTTGACCTCCGCGTCCACCGAAACGCCCGCAAGTGCCTTCATAAAACTCAGCTCCTGGTTTTGAAACGTAAAAGGCACTAGGGCAGGCCTAAGATCGGTTACGGTAAGGTCGAATTGCTTTGCGATATCATAAGCAAAACCTGTTGCACCCATTTTGGGAATCGACAGGCCACCGGTCGCGATCATCACGGCCTTCGCAGTGATCGATTGCTTGTCAGTGGTCACTTGAAAGGCATCGCCTGTTTTATGCAAAGCCGACACGCTGGTTTCCAGCCGAATATCTACGCCCGCCTGCTCGGCTTCATTAGTCAGCATCGCAACGACAGCTTTAGCGCCCTGATCACAGAAAAGCTGACCCAGTTTTTTCTCGTTCCATGACAAGTCATTCTTGGTCATTAAATCGAGGAAATCCCACTGAGTATAGCGCGCCATGGCTGACTTGGCGAAATGACGATTATGAGACAAATAGGCGTGGGACTCGGCTTCCAAGTTCGTAAAATTACAGCGACCCCCGCCCGAGATCAGAATTTTGGGGCCGATCTTCTTGCCATGCTCGATCAAGATAGTCGCTAGACCCCGCTGAGCCGAGGTAATAGCAGCCATCAGTCCAGCAGCGCCTGCGCCGATAATTACAACATCAATGCTCAATATTTTATACCTTGTGTTTTCATTCCGCTGAATCAAACGAAGAAATTATCATAATTTAACGATATCGTTATCACTGATCGGTTACAAAAAGTATTGTTTAGTTATGAGTGATTCGTGTTACGTCTAATATTTGAATCATGGGTCGGCTCGGTGGGCTATTTTAAACACCTGCCTATCCGTTGAGTGCTAGATCGGTTGATGCCTCGTGTCGTTAATCGGGCTTAAATTACAAGGAATAGTTAATGTTGAATAATAGTTTTTTCTCAGTCCGCAATAGTCTATTTATGGTAATCGGTTTACTCACAGCCTTCTTGCTGATCGTGCTGACGGCTAATATAATTGAGGCGAACGGTCGATCCGAACAGGCGCAATCAGCCAGTGAACTGAACGATTTAGTCGATTCAATTACAACATTGACCTTAGCCGCTAACACCGAACGCCTTGCCGTAGCCACGGCCTACGGTTTCGCTGAGCGAGCACCCGGAACGTTCGCTGACGCTATTCGGCAAAACCGCGATATCGTTAACGATTCATGGGGTGATATTACCGATCGCATTACTATGTTGGACAGTTTTCAAGCGAATGACTCCATAGACAAATCTCTGGTGACTGAGGCCTTAGCAGCTGCTGAGACATCATTTCAAACCTATTTGGCGGCGGGTGATGTGATTTTAGCTGACATAGCCAGCGAGAAAGAAATCGCCCCTGATCCAGAGGATATGTTCGCCGAGCCAGAGCCACTTCGCGAGTATTCTTCTCGCCACACTATCCAGCTTTACGATGAATTTATTTCAAATGTTGTAATCCTTAGAGCCGCTCTGGAAAATTCGCTAATGCCCGATAATGCTAAATTAGCTGCAGCAGCGCGCCTAAAGTTTTTACTATGGAACATTATAAATCATTCAGGTCGCGAGGCCGCTTCTATTGGCGCAGCTATTGCCGCTGATGAGGATATATCAATCACGTTACAGATCTTGCTCGCTGAAGATTCTGGACAAATCAAATCAAACTGGGCGACCATTCAAAAGCTGCTCTCCTCGCAGCTAATCGCCAACGAAATCAGTGAGGGCGAAGAAGCCATATCAGAGAAATTTTTTAATGCGTACGTTGAGCAAAAGCTAAGACTGTATGACGCTGATATAACCAATGGCGGCACGTATCATCTCAGCGCAGAGCAATGGCTTGTCGAGACTCAATCGGCGTCCACCCCCGTTACCGCTATGAATAAGGTGGCTGGAGAATACGCTGTGTCCTTGAATAAAGAGGTTGTCGATCAGGCCTCGCGAGATGTCTGGACGGCAATCATACTCCTAATGGCTTTGATGAGCTTCACGATAGCTGTTTTCTGGTTCATCAAAACCAGAGTGATCAATTCAGTGCAAGGCATCACAAAAACCATGACAGTGTTAGCAAGCGGTAACCTAGAGGTCGATGTGCCCTACAATGACCGGGTTGACGAGATCGGTGAAATGGCGTCCGCGGTCCAAATATTTAAGGAAAATGCGATTGAGCGAATAAGGCTCCAGGCAGAACAAGCGCAAACCGAAGAGCGGCAGCGTGAGGAAAAGCTACAAGAAGAAAAACGTCAACAAGACAAAGAAGCGGCAGACAGAGCCGCACAAGAAGAGCGCGAGGAAAAAGAGCAATCCGAGCGACGAGCACAAATGTTGGAGCTTGCTGATCAGTTCGAGGCAAAAGTTTTAACGGTAGTGAATAAGGTAGGAACGTCGGCCGAAAATATGGAACATGCCGCTCAGGGCATGTCGGCAACGGCCGCTGAAACCACCGACCGTGCAAACTTTGTCTCTCAATCAGCGACGTCAGCTAATTCGAATGCCCAGATGGTGGCAGCTGCCACCGAAGAGCTATCCGCATCTGTCCGCGAAATCACCGGGCAGACGAATCAATCGAGCGAGTCAGCTCGGGGTGCTGTGCATAAAACTGAGCAAGCGGCACACGACATTAGTGCGCTTGCAGAGGCGGCACAGAAAATTGGCACCGTCATTAATTTGATTAATGATATCGCCGAGCAAACCAATCTACTCGCCCTAAATGCCACCATTGAAGCCGCGCGGGCAGGAGAGGCTGGAAGGGGCTTTGCCGTTGTCGCTAGCGAGGTCAAAAATCTTGCTGAACAAACCGCTAATGCGACCCAGGAAATTTCTGATCAAGTGGGTGGAATGCAGAGCGCAACATCAAAAGCTGTCAATGCTATAGGCGAGATTAATAATCTGATTAGCGGCATCGAATCTACGGCCGTCTCCATTGCCTCAGCGGTCGAAGAGCAAGACGCATCGACGCAGGAAATAGCCCGAAACGTCGGCGAGGTTAGTAACGGCGTAGGTGAAGTGTCAGGTACGATTGAGCAGGTGCGTGAAGGTGCCAAGTCAACGGGAGAAGGCGCTGCAGAGGTGTTAGACGCCGCTCAGTCGTTATCGACAATCGCCAGCGACTTACGGTCACAGGTAGAGAGCTTCCTGTCGACAATTAGAGATAACAACAGCTGAGGGTAGCTGAGCTATCGGCCGTTGAAGCTCCGATAACCGGCCATGTTGGCTTTTGCAACACTCCTAAAATAAAGGCCAAGCTCAGTTAAATTGAGCTTGGCCTTTGCATGAGTAGACTATCCGCTATTAGACGCCTAAGATTTAGGCGCTGCAGTGGTGTTAGAGGCCGCTCAGTCGTTATCGACGATCGCCAGCGACTTACGGTCACAGGTAGAGAGCTTCCTGTCGATAATCAGAGATAACAAAGGCTGAGGATGGCTGAGCTATTGGCCGTTGAAGCGCCGATAACCGGCCATGCTGGCTTTTGCAACACTCCTAGAATAAAGGCCAAGCTCAGTTAAATTGAGCTTGGCCTTTGCATCAATAAGCTATCCGCTATTAGACGCCTAAGATTTAGGCGCTTCCTAGATCGTAGATACCATCACAGACGATAGGAGATTGGCAATACGAATGTCAGTGAGTCCTTGGCAAAACTTGCTGGTAGCGCCGGCATTGGGTCTAGTCTTTCCATCAACTTGGGCAACTCATCATCCAACGCCGCCTCACCCGTTGGCTCCGTTATTTCATAATTGGTGATATTGCCGGATTTATCCAACGTAATTTTGATTTTGGCTTTTCCCTCGATTTGCTTAGACAAAGCTGCACGAGGATAGGTCTGCTTTGACTTAATTAATGTGACCAGTTCCTTTTGCCAAGCTTTCATGTCTACTGCTTCCGCAGCGCTGGTGAACAAAACACCAGTTAGGCTGACAATCAAAAACCCACTCACTAGCAACCGCTTGCATGCAATATAAAAATTTACCACAATGAAAAATCCCTTGTTGACGCTATTACTTTTAAAGTCATGGACGAACGCCTTCATCCGCCTTCACAATTCAAAAGCTATCACGAGATGGTAAATGTTTGCTTAATGCTCAAATTAAATTTTACGCAAGGCCCCTGATAGATTGAAATATAGCGGATAATTATTTTGATGTAGGCCCTAGTCATGCCTTCCCGAAGCTTTTGATGAGATCATTGATAGCTAACCGTTTTCTGATTGTCTCTTGCTATCCAGCCTTGGATGAGTATATTGCGCCAGTTAGCGCAACAGGAATCTGACCTGTGCTATGACGATCTGGTTGGGAGTGGTGGCCGAGCGGCTTAAGGCGCACGCCTGGAAAGCGTGTTGGGGGCAACCCCTCCAGGGTTCGAATCCCTGTCACTCCGCCAGATGGTATTGATTTTATTGATAAAAATCTTGATTTGGTCTCATGTTCCCTAAAACAGATCTGCTTACAATGCCAAGTCATCATTATGTGCCTGCATATATAATACAATTTTCTTGTATTTTTTTGAAGGTTGGGATTGCATAAGCGCTGTTGCCAAAGAGTTGGAGTACGTGGTCAAAGGGGGTTAATAATGCGAAATTACTGTTTCATTATATCATGTTGCTTGATAATTACAGGGTGCTCCGCTTCAAAGTCCTCAATTATTGAGCATCCCAACTCTGTGACAGCAGTGAAAATTTGCCGTAACTATGAAAGGGATTTTCAAAAATTTGGTTCTTCAGAAACGCCTTTGTCTAAAGAAGACAGAGCTTATTATGCCAATCTCGTTAGTCAGTACAACAGTCGGCAGCTTAATGAAGAAGGATGCAGAGAGTTGAAGCGGCAGGCCACCCAGAGAATTGCAAACGCGTTGATAGCATTTGGCGACGCTACTTCTGGCTACACTTACACTGCTCCGTCACCTCAACCATACAATTCAAAGAATGCAGCTGTTTCACACACCAATCGCCTAACCCTCTGCCCTAATGGTCAGTATGTCTATGGCGGCAACTGCCAGATCACACCAAATGGCGATTACGTATCAGGCGCTAACAATTCAATAAAAATGTGCCCTGATGGTTCATTCGTTTCCGGGAACAATTGCCTTTCCACTCCTTCCGGTGGCTATGTAAGCGGATCATATGGTGCCTTGAAGCTTTGCCCTGATGGCAGTTATGTAGCTGGCAAGCGCTGCCTTCTTACGCCTGAGGGCTCATATGTTGGCGCTCCGGATTAACCGCCTTTGTCAACATAGCTTTCACAACAAGAATTATAAACGAAAGGATAATGACCATGAATAGAATCGCCGGAACTACCATTGCCTTACTCCTTTCTACCTCTAGTGGTGCCGCCACTGTTCCCGAAGGTAATGAGGGTCTGAAGCCACTTGAGGAACTGATCACAGAAGAAGCCCTCAGTGACCAAGGAAAGATGGGATACATTGGGCTTCGCTGTGGGGCCTTAAGCTCGGCCATCGGGGTAATTCTACAAAACTCCGGCCAACAGGACGTTGCCTATCAATATGAGCGGACATCCTTCCTTTGGTATGCATTTAGCACAGGCATTTACGAGGAAATTGGCGTATCGAATGCCGATGATACGGTAGTGCGGTCTGCGCAAGAACTGGTTGCCAAATACTCAGATATTACAAACAGCAATTGGGTAACATCAGGCAGCTACTTTTCTGATACATTTGTCGAGCGTGATATGATGTTATGCAGTCACATGCTTGCCCGATTCCAATCTATGGAAAAATCAGAATAGCTATCTTTAAAGACTTTACCTCTTCAGCCAAGCTCCAAGCTCGGTAAGTTCGGTTGAGCTTGCACCATGCTTCCACGCTTTGCGGTTTCCTCTTGGGGCGCCGGGATTAGTCCCGCCATGCATTCGGCACCTCTTCTTTCCTTTCACCGCTGGTGACTGGCACTGGCTACCCTGGCGCGGCAGTGCAGGCTGATACTGTGAGCGCGATGACGGTAGCACAAAGGACAAGTCTCATGAGGTTTCTCTTTTTTGCTATAACAGAAACTGGCTTTTTGGCCGGACTAGAAACTACCGATTAGAGGGTACCCAGCATTGTTTACAATGGGAAGGCTTAATATTGCAGGCCTAAAATACGATCATTATTGTTGATCAGTCAAAGACGATCAATGATCTGCGGCCTAAGCAGACATTGGTATCTTTACTGTCACCTTTGTACCCTTGCCAAGCTCGCTCTCTATCGCCAGATCACCATCATGAAGGTCTATTAGCGCCTTACTAATGGCAAGACCTAGCCCCCATCCCTCGGTTGCTACCATTGGATCATTATGGCCTTTTACAAAAGCCTCGGTCAATTTGGGGATTTTCTCTTTTGCAATTCCTTTTCCCGTGTCTTCGACCACTATCTCGATATGTGACTGTCGCAGCAAGGCGGATAGCATGACGCTGCCGCCATCAGGAGTGTTTTTCAGCGAGTTTTGCGCCAAATTGAGAACAACTTGTTGAAGCGCTCGAGTGTCAGCAAATATCGTTTGGTCTATTGCTGGTATTTGAAGTTTCATCGTAATTTTCGAATCACTAGCTTGACCCTTTACGATATTATGGCATTCCGACAACAAGTCGTTGACACTCATTTTAGACTTATTAATTTCCATTCGCCCAGCATCGATCGTTGACATATCAAGCAGGTCGTTAATCAAGGAAAGTAAATATCCCGCGCTGCTATTAATATCATGGGCATATTCGCCGTATTTTTTATCGCCGCCTCGTTTTAATCGGTCAAACGCGATAATGTCAGAAAAGCCTATGATCGCATTCAGCGGCGTCCGCAGCTCGTGGCTCATAGCAGCAAGAAATTCAGATTTAGAGCGATTGGCTTTTTCAGCCTCTTCCTTTGCCATCTTCAAGGCAATCTCTCGCTCTATTTGATCAGAAATATCGCTGTTTGACCCGGCCATGCGAACAGGCTCGCCCGCATCATTCCAAATCGCCTGACCTTTTGCGTGAATCCAGATATAATGACCTAACTTATGACGCATACGAAATCTCTCATCGTAACTTTTGCCATCATTCGATAAATGCCTATGGACTGACGCTTGGACGCGCTCAGCATCATCCGGGTGTAGGGCCGCATTAAAACTCTCGAATTTGTCAGGAAACTCAGCATCGACATAGCCTAGCATTTCCTTAAAGCGGTGGCCGTATATTACATCGCCTGTCAGTATATTCCAATCGTAAATACTGTCTTTTGATCCTTCAACGGCAAGCGCGTGACGCTCCTCGCTCAGGCGGAGCTTGTCCTCAGTCATTTTTCGCTTTGTAATATCAGTAGCCCAGCCAACCATGCGAACAGGTTCACCCGAGTCATCCCATATGGCTTGCCCCTTCGAGTGCACCCAAATATAATCACCTGTCTTAGTTTTTAAGCGATGTTCGATATCATAATCCGCTTTCTTGGCGAAATGCTCCTTCATCAGGGCTGCGCATTCCTTATAGGTTTCGCTGTCTGTAATTAGATGCATACTTTCTGCGCTATCGGGCAATTCATCTTCACTATATCCCACAATTTCGCGGTAACGATCGCTAAAGACCATATCTCCGGTCAGGATATTCCAGTCCCACATTCCACCATGGGATGCCGCCACCGCCAGTGCATGTCGCCCCTCGCTCTCACGGAGTCGAGTTTCCATGTTTACCCGATGAGAGATATCACTGTTTGACCCGGCCATGCGAACAGGCTCGCCCGCATCATTCCAAATCGCTTGGCCTTTGGCGTAAAGCCACACATAATGACCCTGTTTATGGCGCATTCGGAATTCAAGGTTATACTCTCCCGCTTTTTTTATGTGCGCGTCAATTGCTGCATTTACGCGCTCCAAATCATCAGGGTGGAGGGCATCTTGAAAAGATTCGATTTTATCGTGAAATTCAAGGTCATTGTATCCAAGTATTTCTCTTAGACGCGGCGCGTGAACGACCTCTCCAGTCACAATATTCCAATCCCATATTGCATCTCTCGAACCTGCAACGGCAAGCGCGTAGCGCTCTTCACTTTCGCGGAGTTTAGCCTCCATTGCCACCCGCTCGCTGATGTCACTTATTGACCCAGCCATCCGCATAGCTTTACCGGACTCATCCCAAATCGCCTGACCTCTGGCGTGAATCCAAACATAATGACCCTTTTTATGGCGCACTCGATATTCAAGATTATAGTCTGAAATTTTCTTTATATGATTGACCATTGCAGCACGAACGACAGGGGCATCGTCCGGGTGCAACATGTCATAGTAAGCTTCAGATTGTTTAGGAATTAGAGGGCTGTCATAGCCTAAAATGTCGCCAAATCGCTCCGAGTAAAAAACCTCGTTGGTGAGGAAATCCCAATCCCAAATGCCGTCATTCGAGCCTGCAATGGCAAGCGCGTAACGCTCTTCACTTTCGCGGAGTTTGTCCGCGCTCTCCCGTCGGATACGAGCTTCGACCTCGTTGAGTTCGCGTTGAGATTTTTCCATGCGTTGCTCTTGGGTTGCAACAGCATCTTTTAGACGTTTCAGTTCGGCTTTTCCTTCAGCTATTTTTGCTTCATCCAGATGTTTCTCAAGGACAGAACCCACGCCGAAAGAAAGAATTCTTAGAAAAGTTTCAATCGCAGACTTATGGGCAAGCGCATCGGTATCCATAATTGCTATTAGCCCCAGGACTTCGCCTGCACTGTCTCTAAGGGGTATGCCTGCATAGCTCTCTGCATCAATATCAGCCAACATTTCGTCGTTAGGAAATGATTGTTGTATGTCGCGGGGGCAAAAACAATAATCACTGGAGACCACATTTTCGCACGGTGTCCCATTTAGTTCATAGCTGACGTTATCCTGCGGCTCACCGTCCATCATAAATGCAACGGTCCTACCTAATTCAATAGCGGTAATTTCGACGATAAGAACGCATTTTACGCCAAGGCACTGATGAACAAACGACGCGACTGCCTTGAAGAAGTCCTCGTCTTTCAATTGCCAATTTATATTGGCAATGAACTTAACCGTCCGCTCATTCAAGTTATCTGGTATTTTCATCAAACACCCCCCAGGACTCACCATTCCTCCAAATTGCAAAAAATTGCAATCGCGTAGCGCCAGCAGGATAATACCAAGACCATAAGAAAAGCTTAATGCTGAAATAGTCCTTTCAGTCTAACTGGGAGGAGAAAGGGTAGATAGATCAAACCAACTTAGAGAGCATCCAGAGCGCCATGCCGATCATCATCAGGTTTTCGGTCAAGGACACAAACCCCAGCGGCACCTTGCTATCGCCACCGACACACGCACATTTCAGCTCGCGCTTGTCGATATAAACGGCTTGGAAAACGCTAACAGCACCGATGCTGGCAACAAAAAGCGCGGCAGGTGCGGACAACCATGTAAAAACACCCGCCATCATTAATATCCCAGCACCCGTTTCAACAAATGGATAGATATAGCCGTATCTGATCCAGCGCATGGCCAGCAGATCGTAATTCAAGAACATCGTAGCGAAACGCTCCACGTCTTGCAGTTTCTGCAAACCGAGAAGCACCATTGAGATCGAGATAAACAGCTCGACCGTCCGGCCAGAAAGCCCCGCCCCCGTAGTAAGCCATGCGACGACAAAGGCCATCATTGCTGCCACAGAAAACAGCGCGATAACCGGCTTATAAGTCTTGCCGTCTGTCAAGATTTTAGCCTTGCCAAAATAGACGCTTAAATCATCAAATCCGCCAATGCGCTCACCAGCGATGAAGGCTTGAGGCGTTGCCTCAACGCCGTATTTTGCTTTTAAGGCATCAACTTCGTCGCGGCTCGTCAAGTGGTGATCATCAACCTGATACCCCTGCCGTTCTAATAGATCTTTTGATTTAAGACCGTGCGGGCAGGTGTGTTTATCCATCACCATCCGATATAGCGTGGCGGTCTTGCTTGCTGTGCTGTGTGACATAATATTTCCTTTGGTAAAATCTGTATGGGGTTGCATTGACACTAATTCCATTGCACCATATTCTTTCCAGTAACTGGAAGGTCAAAGGGTTTCTACAATGAGTTTATCAGCATGAATATTTCTGGGGCGTCAAAGGCATCGGGTCTACCCGTGAAAACGGTGCGATACTATGCTGATATTGGTCTTGTAAAAGCGCCGTCCCGCTCGACGGCTGGTTACCGAACCTATGATGCGGCAAGCGTGCGCAAGCTCATCTTTATCCGGCGATCCCGAGACTTTGGTTTCAGCATTGAAGAATGCCGTAAATTGCTGGACCTGTATCAAGATAAAGACCGCACCAGTGCCGAGGTTAAGCGCATAGCCGCGGCCCGGTTGAGCGAGGTTGAAGCGAAGCAACGAGAGCTGCAGCTACTGCATGATGAGCTAAGCCATCTCGTCACCGCTTGCCGGGGGGATAAGCGTCCTGATTGCCCGATTATAGACTATTTAAGCTAGAGCTATCTAGGCCAGAACTGGCCATCATTTGCTGCATTCCTGTACCCGTGCTAGGGTGCGGCAGCATTAATCAGGAGGACTTATGTTACAGAAGTTATCTACGTCAGCGCTGGCTTTAATCATCGCAGGTGGACTGGCCGCATGTGGTCAAAACGATGAGTCTGCCACAATGAGCGACGCCGCAGACACAGCAGCAGACATGGCGGCTGATACGTCAATCGAGCAAATGGCAGTCGCTGAAGATCAGCGGCTCACCACATATTTAGACGGTATTTTTGACCGCGAAGTTGCCCAAAGCCCTAGCTTTCAATCGCAGCTCGGCGTTGATCTTGGTGGCCTTGATAAATGGGACGATACGTCCGACGTCTACCGACAAAAAGAGATCGCTGAGAGGGAAGGCGATTTAACCGATTTGACGGCAAATTTCGACCGCGACGCCCTCAGTGAGGGCGGCAAGCTAAGCTATGATATCGCGGGTGCGCTGTTTGAAGCTGACAATAATGAAGATGCATTTAACCGTCATGTCTATGTCACTGACCAGTTTCGCGGACAATTCATGGATCCGATCACGCTGCTGCAAAACAATCACCGCGTCAGTTCGGTCAAGGACGCTGAAAATTATATCGCACGCCTGAATGGCATCGAAGGCCTTATGGGCGATATGGTTGCCCGGCTAAACGACCGCGCAGCGTTCGGCGTGATAGCGCCCGCGTTTGCCTTTCCTCCGATGATCACTGACATCAGCAGTGTCCTGACCGGCGCGCCGCTGGATGATAGCGATACAGATCATCCCCTGTATGCTGACTTTAAAACCAAAGTTGATGCGCTGGATATTGATGACGCAGCGAAAGCTGATCTTGTTGGTCGCGCTGCCGCTGCAATGAGGACTAGTTTTAAGAACGGCTATAGCGCCCTACTAGCTGAGACCAAACGACTATCAACCATGCAAGATGAAAACAAAGGCGTTTGGGCGCTGCCGGACGGCAAGGCCTTTTATGAGATGCGGGTTAAGCGTTTCACCACGTTGGACCAAACTGCCGACGAAATTCATCAAATCGGCCTAGCGGACGTTAAGCGTATTCACGGCGAAATTCAGGCCATCATGGACCAGATTGAGTTTGATGGTTCGTTGCAGGATTTCTTCGCTTTTATCCGCACCGATCCCAATAACTTTTACAGCAACGACGACGCGGGACGGGAAGCCTTCTTGAAGGACGCCCGCGATGACACAGCGCGTATTTTTGCCGTGGCGGATCAGTATTTCCACACGCTTCCAAAAGCCGAGTTGGAGATCCGCCGCGTTGAGTCTTGGCGCGAAAACTCGACCAGCATTGCCTTTTATAATCGCCCGTCACAGGACGGTAGCCGCCCGGGCATCTATTATGCCAATTTGGCTGATATGACGGCGGTGCAGAAATATATCTTCCGCAGCATTACCTTCCATGAGGGAACACCGGGGCACCATTTCCAGATCGCTAGAATGCAGGAAATGGAAGGCTTGCCAAAAATCCGCAAGTTTAGATCACAGTCGGTCTTTACCGAAGGCTGGGGCTTATACTCAGAGCAATTGGCCAGCGAAATGGGTATGAGCGGTGGCCCGCTTTATACTGTTGGCCGCTTGCAAAGCGAGCTATGGCGCGCCGTGCGCTTGGTTGTTGATACGGGCATCCACTCAAAGAAATGGACGCGGCAACAATCGATCGATTATTTCTTGGAAAATACGCCGATCTCAGAGCAAGACATTGTGACCGAGGTTGAGCGTTTCTTCGTGCTGCCTGGACAAGCGCTTAGCTATAAGACCGGCATGATCACGATCCTTGCGCTGCGCGAAAAAGCCCGCGCCGAGCTAGGCGATGCGTTTGATATCCGCGACTTCCATGAGGTCGTGATTGGCGCTGGCAGTATGCCCATGCCGCTGCTCACTCGCCGCGTCAACGCCTATATCGAAGCGGCTAAATAGGCGCCGCTTTGGCGACATATAATCAATCATAGCAGGGCCCTTCGGGGCCTTGTTTGCGTTTGTGCCCTTTAACGGTTGGGATGGGGCGGTGTTTGGGCTAGAGTGTTTATAGCAAGATGGCATAAAAGGGCGGGGACGATTATGTTTAAGACGGTTGATGTGAAGATTGACGAGATATATGTCCCGGCCGACCGCCGCAAGGAGATCGACGCGGAGACCATCAGCAAGCTCACCGATGATATGCTGTCAGGCGAGGCGCTTAAACCCATCAAGGTCCGCGACGGCAAAGGCCGCTATGTCCTGATCGAAGGCGTTAACCGCTTAGAAGCCAGTAAGGCCGTCGGCGAGCTGACCGTCGGCGCCTATATCGTCCAAGCTCGAAAATTTTAACGCCCTAGCGGCGACATCAGCACTCACTTTGTGTCGATGATATCGCCAATTTCCAAAATTGGCGCTGCGTCAATATCATTGGCATCCATCATGGTGGCAATCCGCTGAAGCGATGAAACCAACTGGGTGCGCTCCCACTGCTCTAGTCGCCTATATTGGCGCAGGAAATCCGCTTGCAATAGTTCAGGCGCCTCCTCGATCTTGGTCATACCCTCGTCGGTCAGACAGGCATATACGATGCGCTTATCTTTGGTGCTGCGGTCACGGCGTGTGAAGCCTGCTTTATCAAGTCTGTCGAGAATACTGGTGACGGTTGCTTGTGACAGCGCCACCTGCTTGGCAATAGTGCTGGGCGAGCTTTTTCCGTTCTTTCTGAGAAACTGCATTATTACGAGCTGCGGTGCAGTCAGCCCCGCTGATTTAACCAAATGCTTGGACTGTAAATCAATGGCCCGCATAATGCGTCGTATGGCGACAAGAATATCATCGGTCTCACTCATTTTAGACCCTATCCCTCAAGGTTAATTTCGCAGGACGATAGACCAATAACCGCATCTCTTCAAACTACAATTCAACAAGATATTGGCACTGCCCTTGTTTTTAGGTCGAAATATTCGTATTCAAAACAATTGAGGCCAAACGATTTAGGAGTATTTTTGTGAGCGAGACATTTAATCCATTAGAGAAGCAACTGAAAAACGGTATGCTGCGACCTGTCTTCTTGCCGTCTGCTGCGCTTGTTGTTTTGGTGGTTTTTCTCGTTAATTATTTTGAGGCTTCGGCGACGGAGGTTTTTTTCAGGGCAACCAATGAATGGGTGACCACTAATTTTGGCTGGTTCTACACGATTGCTGTTGTGGGCTTTTTGGTTCTTTCCCTAGTTGTAGCCTTTTCCAGCTTTGGCGACACGCGGCTGGGCGACGATCATGAAAAACCCAAATATAGTTTTACAAGCTGGGTTGCCATGTTGTTTTCAGCGGGCATGGGCATTGGCCTATTATTCTACGGTGTAGGCGAACCAATCTCGCATTATAGCAGTCCGCCTGAGGCACTGGTCGGTCATAACGCGCTAGCGGAGCAGGCGATGAATGTGACCTACCTGCACTGGGGCTTACATGGCTGGGCGGTTTATGCGCTGATCGGATTATGTCTCGCCTATTTTGGCTTTCGTCATGGCTTGCCACTGACCATTCGCTCTGCCCTATACCCCTTGATTGGTGACAGAATATACGGCCCGATTGGCCACGCCGTTGATAGTTTTGCCGTAATTGGCACGTTATTCGGTGTCGCAACATCGCTGGGTCTTGGCGCTAGTCAGGTGAATTCGGGCTTGAACTATCTGTTTGGTCTGCCCGAAAATGGAATCGTTAAAGTGATCCTGATTGTCGCCATTACAGGGCTTGCTACGCTTTCAGTTGTTGCTGGTTTGGATAAGGGCATCAAGCGCCTTTCTGAGTTAAATATGATCCTTGCTATCCTGCTGCTGCTGTTTGTTCTCTCGTTTGGTCCAACGGTTACGATATTGGCCGCCTTTACCGAGAATTTGGGCAGTTATGTAGGGGTTATGCTGGAGCGAGGCCTGATGGTTGGCGCCTATAAAGATGATGATTCTTGGATCAACGCTTGGACGATTTTTTACTGGGGCTGGTGGATCAGCTGGTCACCCTTTGTTGGAATGTTCATTGCGCGGGTATCCCGCGGCCGGACGGTGCGCGAATTTGTCATTGGCGTTCTACTTGTACCAACAATACTTGTTTTCTTATGGATGACCGTGTTCGGTAACACGGCACTGGATATGGTCGCTGGCGGCTACAGCGAGCTCGCAACAACGGTCAGGGACAACTTACCAATAGCGCTATTCGCCTTTTTGAATCAATTGCCATTCTCCTTTATCTCATCGATCATCGCGATCATTCTAATCGTAACGTTCTTTGTAACATCTGCTGATAGTGGCGCTCTGGTTATCGATATCATCAGTTCAGGTGGTAAAATGGAGAATCCAGTCTGGCAGCGGGTCTTTTGGGCGGTATCGATCGGTGTCATCGCAGCTACTTTGATGGCTATGGGCGGGCTAGAGGCCTTGAAGTACGCAACCGTTGTCACAGCGCTGCCGTTTACGCTGGTGATTATGTTTGCCGGAGCTGGCCTGTTGAAAGCCCTGTCGATGGAAGGTCGGAAGGCACGTGGCACTGATGCCGCGCCAGATCTTGGCGCTGGCGGCATCAACATGCCTTGGCGGTTAAGATTGAAAGCTATTTTGGCCCATCCAACCAAGGCCAAGGTAGAAGAGTTTATAAAAAAGACAGTGAATCCAGCCCTGAGGGATGTTGTGGCGGAAATCCAAGCGCACGATAATGCAGCATCTGCTTCGATAGAAGACGGCGGGCTTTATATCACCCATGAAGGCGAGCCTTCTTTCTATTTCGCCGTGCAGCCCGTGGCCCACGCAGCACCTCTGTTTGCGATCGCGGCAGCGACGAAAGACGATATCGAAGACTCAGAATATTGTCGGGCCGAGGTGTTCCTCTCCAACGGTGGCCAAGACTATAATATCTTTGGCTACAGTCAGGACCAAATCATCAATGAAGTGCTGAATCATTATAACCGCCACATGCACTATTTGAATCTCACGCGCCCTCACGCAACACCGTTAGAACAAGAATAATTTGAACTCTAATGATTAATACTCTATACATCGCGTCACGACCTTGCGCGATAAGTAAAAAGTATAAATAATAACCAAGGAAGAAAAATGTTTTCGAAACAAACTGCGTCAGCGAGGCGCCTGCTGTTACTGTCATCAGTAGCAGCTTTCACCATTCCCACACAGTCAATCACGGCCCAAGACGAAGCCAAACCAAAGCGCGGCATCGAAGAGGTTGTTGTCACAGCAACCAAGCGCTCAGCCAGCACTCAGGATGTTCCAGTAGCCATCACCGCTGTATCAGAAAGTACACTAGAGCAAGCCAACATCAACGTCTTCACCGACTATTTGTTGCAGCTACCTGGTGTGTCTTCCGGCGGCGCTGGTCCGGGTCAGGGTACAATTTATATTCGCGGCCTGGCATCAACAACACCAAACCTAACAACCGCTGGCGTGGCGGGTCTTGCCCCCAATGTAGCTTTATATCTAGACGAACAGCCTGTCACTCAGGTTGGCCGTAACCTTGACGTATATGCAGCCGATATGAATCGTATTGAGGTTCTTCCCGGTTCGCAGGGCACATTGTTTGGCGCAAGTTCTCAGGCGGGTACGATTCGCTTGATCACTAACAAGCCAAACTTAAACGAAGTTCGCGCAAAGGTCAGTGGTGGTTTCTCCTTCACTGAAGGCGGCGAAATGAGCGAAAAGCTGGAAGCAATGATCAATTACCCGATCATCGATGACAAGTTTGCTGTTCGCGGTGTTTTCTTTGTCGATAACCAAGGCGGCTATATCGACAATCAGGTCGGGGCGATTACTGCGCGTCAAAGCGCTCGCTTTAAAGGCACCGCCACTCGACCCAACGGTACGCTGACATCAGCGGGCTTTCAGGCCGGTGCTAATTTATCAGATGTGACTTTCCAAAAAGCACGGAACAACGCATTAGCTGAAGATAACTTCAATGATGCATCATACACCGGTTTCCGCGTAAGTGCACTGTATGACATTGATGAAGACTGGTCATTGAATGTGATGCATATGCGTCAGCGTATCGATAGCGAGGGCGTCTTTTTTATCGACCCTGAGCTAAATGATCCTGATGATCTTTCCGTGCGTCGCTATTCTCCTGATGAAACTGACGATTCATTCAGCAACACTGCGATGACGCTAACGGGTCGTATCGGTGAGCTGGAAATGGTCTATTCAGGTGCCTATCTGAATCGCAACACCGATCAAGTGGTTGATTATACAGATTATCTATTCGTTGGTCAGTATCTACCCTATTATATTTGTGATGCTGCAGTCTCCTATCCAAGCGGCGGAGATAATCCCTCGGGCACATGTCAGGCACCTAATCTATTTGTTGCTAGTGAGACAGAAACTGCGGTTTGGTCGCACGAGCTACGCTTTGTGACGTCTGAAGAAAAGCCTCTACGGGCGACATTCGGTGGATTTTACAGCAGCCAGACATTGGTTGAGCGGAATGATTTTACCTATCCCGGTTCAATTAACGTAATCGGCTTTACTCCTGATCAAATTGGCTTTCCACAAAATGGTGCGCTACCCGGTTCATCGGTTAGCGATCCATCACCACGGGCACCGGGGGTTATCTTCTTCAATGATATTACCCGTACCGATAAGCAGGTTGGGCTGTTTGGTGAGCTAACATATGACCTGACAGAAACCCTATCTGTGACCGCGGGTGCGCGCTGGCATGATGTTGATGTGCGCCTAAAAGGTAGTGCCAACTCGTCATTCTTCAACCTGTTCGAAGGTGAAGATGTGAATGCATTCGGTACCAACTTGGATACACAGTTTGATGGCACACAGGTCATCAACGGCGTGAACGTTCCAGAAGGCGCTGAGGCCAAAGGCTGGGTTCTAAAAGGTAACGTATCATGGCAACCATCCGATAACACACTGTTCTACTTCACCTATTCAGAAGGCTTCCGCCCTGGACTGCCTAACCGTCCAGCGGGTGCTGGCGGCGGTGCTGTACCAGCGGTTGTTCGAACCGATGAAGTGACCAACTATGAGCTTGGTTGGAAATTGGATTTGCTGGATAACAGCGTACGGTTCAATGGTTCTGCCTTCATTGTTGATATTAAAGACCTTCAAACGACGATCTTTGATGCAACTGTGACCAACCTATTCTTCTCAGATAATGCTGCAGATGCTCAAATTAAGGGTATCGAAGGTGACCTATCATGGGCACCGGAAGCGGTTCCGGGGCTGTTAGTCTCGGCTGCTTTCTCAGTCTTGGATGCAGAAGTTAAAGAGCTGGTTGGAGCGTCTGTTGCGATTGCAGCGCCGGGTGAGAGCCTATCATACGCACCAAGCTTCCAAGGTAACCTGCGGGTTCGCTATGAGTGGGATTGGAATGACGACTGGATCGCGCACGTCCAGCCTGCACTCACCTATTCATCGTCAAGCTATAGCGACATCGTATTGATCAACCGGGCTAAGCAGGACAGCTATTTGCTTGCTAACTTGGCCTTTGGTGTTTCAAATGCGGAATATAGCTTTGAGTTATACGCAGAGAACTTGACCGATAAGCGTGCAACACTGAACAATAACTTAGTGTTCGACCGTGAGCGTGTTGCGATCAATCGCCCAAGAACAATCGGCGTGCGATTTGGCGTAGATTTCTAATCTAAGCGATGGTAGGCTTTTGGGATAAAACACTGAAAAGGCGCCTCTTTGGCGCCTTTTTGGATTGTGAGGCTCAATGACACCTGATCAGATATCTGGCGCTATCCTTGACGCTCAAAAAGCCTTACAGGCTGGAAACTCTGCGCTGTGCCAGCAAAAGATCGACGCTGTGCTAAGTGACGTGCCGGGCCACCCTGAGGCACTCTATATACTGGCAGTCCTAAAGCGCCTCCATAAAAACTATCCTGCTGCACAGCAAACGATCGATACCCTGTTAAGCACCAGCCCTGATTTTGGCCGCGCATTTCAAGAGCTGGGCCACCTGCTGCGCGAAACTGGTGATGCTCCGGGGGCGGTAGCTGCTTATCAACAAGCCGTCATCGCCAATCCGGCGCTGATTGCTAGCTGGCAGGCGCTTCACCAGCTATATACCCAGCTTGGGCAAGCCCCGCAGGGCGCACAGGCCCAGCAACAGCTTGTCCGCATGAAAGCACTGCCAAAACTACTTCTGGCCGTCACCAATTATCTTTATGAAGGCAAGATCGGGAAAGCCGAGGACTATTGCCGCGCTTACCTAATAGAAAACCCGACCGACACGGAAGGCATGCGCTTGCTAGCGGAAATCGCCAACCGATACGGCGTGCTGGATGAGGCTGAGTTTCTGCTGGAAAGCGCCCTAGAATTTGCCCCGGAAAATGTTCAAATCCGCATCGATTATATCCAAATCCTCCGCAAACGGCAGAATTTCGTTGCCGCTGTCGAGCAAGCAAAAATCCTGCTAGATAGCGACCCAGACAACCCAGTCTTCATGTCGCATCTCGCCATCCAATCGATGCAGGCCAGCGACTATGATGGGGCGCTTGATCTGTTTGATAAAATACTCGACACGCTCTCCGGCGATGTGGCAACCCATACTTCGCGCGGGCATGCGCTGAAAACGATGGGCCAGCAAGACGCCGCAATCGATGCCTACCGGACAGCTCTGGAGCACGGGCCGACCCACGGCGACGCATGGTATAGTCTTGCTAACTTAAAAACCTTCCGCTTTTCCGACAGTGACATCGGCGCCATGCAGGAGTGCTTATCAAACCGGACCATGCATGCAAATAGTCGGGTGCAACTGCATTTCGCGCTGGGCAAGGCACTTGAAGACCGCGAGGACTATCAGCAGTCCTTCGAGCACTATCAAGCTGGTAACGGCCTCAAGGCCGCGCAGAGCCGCTATGCCGCCGATAAAATGGATGAGGAATTTCAGGCGCAAAAACGCGCCTTCACCAAGTCCGTAGCGGATGCCAAATCAGGGATCGGCCACCCCGCTCCTGATCCTATTTTCATCGTTGGTCTGCCCCGCGCTGGCTCAACGCTGCTGGAGCAAATACTAGCCAGTCATAGCCAAGTGGACGGCACGATGGAGCTGCCAAATATTCTCAGCCTAGCCACCAGTTTGCGCAAGCGAAAGCCAATCGATGCGGCGGACGGGTATCCCGGCGGGCTAGCAGCCCTGTCCACTGAGGACTGTCAGCGCTTCGGCGAACAATATATCAGCGAGACCATGCAGCACCGCGATGGCGCACCCTTTTTCACCGATAAAATGCCCAACAACTTCCGCCACATCGGACTTATTAAGAGTATCCTACCGAACGCTAAAATCATCGATGCCCGGCGCGGCGCGATGGACTGTTGTTTCAGTGGCTTCAAACAACTGTTCGCGGAGGGGCAAGAATTCACCTACGGCCTTGAACAAGTGGGACAGTATTACCGCGGCTATGTGGATTTAATGGATCACTGGGACGCGGTTTTCCCCGGCGATATCCTGCGCGTTCAGTATGAGGATGTGGTGGCTGACCTGGAATCAGAAGTGCGCCGCATCCTGGCCTACTGCGACCTACCATATGAGGCCGCGTGTGTTGATTTTCATAAGACCGAGCGCGCCGTTAAGACCGCTAGCTCTGAGCAAGTCCGGCAAAAAATAAACCGGCAAGGCATGGATAAATGGAAGCCTTTTGAGCCGTGGCTTGGCCCCTTGAAGGATGCTCTTGGTGATCTGGCCTAGGGGCGATCTGGCCTAGGGATGACGTTTAGACCAGTTTAGCACCATTCGGCACCGGCATATCAGGCCCAGCCAATACCACCTTGCGGCCATCGCTGTAGAAGCCCGTGACCAAACACTCGGACATGATCGGGCCGATTTGCTTGGGCGGGAAATTGGTCACCGCCATCACCTGCTTGCCGACTAGCGCTGCCACATCATAATGATCGGTGATCTGGGCGCTGGATTTTTTCACGCCGACCTCCGCACCAAAATCCACATGCAGGATATAGGCAGGTTGGCGCGCTTCAGCAAAAACCTCGGCTTTGATCACCGTGCCGACGCGCAGGTCCACCTTGGCAAAATCATCCCATGAGATCTCACTCATCACTTAGTCTCCCAGCTCAACGGCGGCGGCGATCTCTGGGATGGCGGTGGCGGAGGGGAAATATTGCGGGTCCAGTCGGCGCTGCGATAGCTGCTCATAGGCGTAGGCCCAGCCAAGTACCTCTGCATCATCACCGCCGCCGGCGATAAAGGACAGCCCTAGCGGCAAATAACGGTAGCCGCCCATCGGCACAGTAATATGCGGATATCCGGCCCGCGCGGCCATTGATCCAGCCCCCGGAAATTCTGGCCATACATCGCCGTTGATACTGTCCCGGCGCGGCACAATCGGCCCCGACGGCGCCACTAATAGCTTAACATCATACTGCTCCATCAGGGCGTCGATGCCGCCCGCCCGTGTAGCGGTTTGCACCAGTTGTTTAGCGTCCAAATAGGCCTGATCGCTGAGGCTTCCCATCGCATTCGAGGCTGTAAAGATATCCTGCCCAAACAGAGTTTGCTCAACATCAGACTGATCATTGAAGGCGATCAGATCATCCAGTGTTTTGATGCCGGTGTCCGTATCCAGCCCGGCCAGATAATCGTTGAGCCCGGCTTTAAACTCATACTTTAACAGATCATAGGCTTTCTGGCCGTATCCTTCTGGGCGCTCGGGACGCTCGGTGATCTCGACCAAGACAGCACCAGCGGCCTCTAGGTCGCTCAGCGCCGCATCAAACACAGCCTTTATGCGCTGATTGCCGCCTTCAGCGTAGCGAAGGACCCCAACGCGCACGCCCTGCAGCTGATCGGGGCTCAAGTGATCGGTAAAATCAGACCGGTCCGTCATGGCGTTCATCATGATGGCGGCGCCCCGTACGGTTTTATTCATTGGGCCAGCGGTGTCCTGCGAGGCGGAGATGGGAATGATATATTGCTGGCTGATCACGCCAACAGATGGCTTAAAGCCGACAATCCCCGCTGCATTAGACGGGCAGATGATCGAGCCATTTGTCTCTGTCCCCACAGCGGCGGGGACAAAGGATGCAGCCACAGCAACACCGGAGCCTGAACTGGACCCGCAAGGGTTACGGTCCAGGATATGCGGGTTCTTGACCTGACCACCTAGCGCTGACCAGCCGCTGTTTGAATCGGTTGAGCGGAAATTGGCCCACTGGCTGAGGTTCGCTTTGCCGAGGATGATTGCGCCGTTTTCAGCCAGCTTTGCCGCTAGCGGGCTATCGCGCCCGGTAAAATTATCCCTGAGCGCCGATGATCCTGCGGTCGTTGGCATATTGTCATCGCTTTCGATATTGTCTTTCAGCAGCACAGGCACCCCGTGCATGGCCCCGCGGATGTTGCCGCTGCGCCGCTCCTGATCCAGCGCACGGGCAAAGGCTACCGCATCAGGATTAACGGTGATCACAGCATTCAGTCGGTGGCCCGTGTTATTGTGCCGCGCGATCCGGTCCAGATAGGATAGAACAAGGGATTCGGACGTGATCGTGCCGTTGTTGAGTGCCTCAATGGCCTGCGGTAAATCGAGCTCCGCCAACCTAGCCTGATCAACCAAACCATCTAGCTGGCCAACCCCTGACACCCGCACCAAGCTGGTCTCATCAGATGAATTTGAGTCTTGAAGGGCCTGTGCGCTGGTGGCCACGGCGCCCATGATCGTCGCGCTCAATAAGATTGATTTTCGGAAGTTCATATGATGCCTCGCTTTATGCCAAATTTGGTACAGTGATCATGCAACCCTAGCGGATCGCGGCGGTGCTGTCACTCGTCTTTGACCCAGAGGCGCCCGGTCTCTTTCAATTTGACCGCGTGCAGACTCCGCTTTGCAATCAAAGCAATTTTTGCATTGTTTGCAAATTCCCGTATAGTTGGTCGTTATTGACCAAGGGGAGACTATGCAGTGCAGCTGTGGGAACAATTAAAGAAGCGCAACGTGATTAAAGTGGCGGGCGCTTATTTGGCGCTTTCATGGCTGATCATTCAGATCACCAGCCTTGCCGTGCCAGCGCTTAATCTACCCGAAAGTTTGAACAGCATCGTTTTCTATATCGGTCTGATTGGCTTCCCCTTAGCTTTGTTTTTTGCTTGGGCTTATGAGCTAACGCCCGACGGTGTCAAAAAAAGCAAGGCGCTCCCCACAGCCTCTAAGCTCAGTGAGCAAACGGGGCGAAAATTAGAGCGGATCATCATTGTCTTAGCGCTAGCCGGGGTATTGGTCCTCGGCTGGGACAAGCTGTATAATCAAGGACAGACGCCAAGTGCTGTTCTTGAAGCAGAGACGGGCACATCGATCGCTGTGCTTCCGCTCCTGAATATGAGCTCGGTAGCCGAAAACCTTTTCTTTGCCAACGGTGTACATGAGGAGATTTTAACGAATCTATCCTTCATCGACGGCCTTGCAGTGACCTCGCGGACATCCGCCGAAAAGTTCTTGGGCTCAAAGAAAACCATGAGCGAAATCGGCGCGGAACTGGGCGTTAAATATATCGTCGAAGGGTCCGTCAGGCGGGTTGCCAACCATGTTCGCGTCACCGTTCAGCTGATCGAAGTTGCCGGCGATCACCATCTTTGGGCTAGTAATTTTGATCGCGAGCTAACCGATGTTTTTGCCGTTCAAAGCGCTGTGTCCAAGGAAATCAGTAACGCCATTCAAGTGAAGATTTTACCCGATAGCGTCACCGAGCTTGAAGGTATGCCGACCCGGAGCGTCAAGGCCTATGACCTGTATCAAAAGGCTAGGAGCATTGACCGGACTGAGCGAGAGGCCATGGATACACTGGAACGCATGCGCGCGCTGTTAGAAGAGGCCGTGCAGATGGATCCCGACTTCGTTGAAGCTTGGGGCCTGTTGAATGAAACGGTTGACCATATCATTCGCAATATTGACGGCAATGGTTGGTACAGCGATGCGCCCAATATCGCCGATATCCGCGCGGAATTGGCAGTGCTTGCAAAGCGCTCCTTGGATAAGGCTGTGGCGCTAGACCCTGACAATTTGGAAACCTTGCTCGCCTTATCTAGCGATTCTGTGCGGGAGCGTTTAGAGCCAGGGTTTCACGCAAAGCGTAAGGTATATATCGATAAGGCCTTGAAGCTATACCCAGAGGACGCGATGGCGTGGTATGTTCTGGGTTGGTGGCATGTACTTGCAGGCGATTATTTTGATGCTGACCCTGCCTTTAGGAAAGCCAATGAGTTAGACCCTCTGCATGCTCGTATTTTGCTTGGCTCCCTCTTTTATTTCCAAAATGACCCGGAAATGCATTCGGCTTTGCTCGCTAGATTTGAGACAAGTATTCGGGGCAGGTCGATGGGCGATGACTTCAGTGCCCTCATACAGCGCCTCCAGATAACGCAGGACGAAACGCTGATTGATGAGTTTCG
>Ga0316189_10000432_pt1 | contig 41538 bp, 35 predicted proteins | sample LowCovwburrow_MG_FD_204930 | JGI IMG/M metagenome (GOLD analysis project Ga0316189, IMG submission 204930) | Coastal sediment microbial communities from Maine, United States - Lowes Cove worm burrow | ecosystem: Environmental > Aquatic > Marine > Coastal > Sediment | place: USA: Maine... | reverse complement strand
AAGCTGCTCTTGCCGCTGCCCGAGCGCCCTGTGACCGCAACAAAACCAGAGGCGGGCAGCTCGAGGTCGAGGGCCTGCAGGTTGTGGGCGTGCGCGCCGCGAACCACCACACGCTCCGACCGTGCTTGCGTCTGCTTGCGCGCGACCAACCGATGGCGTCCACGCAAGGCGACGGCGGTCGGGCCCTCCCCGGCCAGCACGTGCTTCGCATCGCCTTGCGCCACGATCTGTCCGCCCTCGACCCCTGCCCCAGGGCCCATATCGATTACGTGGTCCGCCGCCTCGATGAGCTCCGGCCGATGGGACACGACGATGATCGTGTTGCCCGCATCGCGCAGCGCCTGCAGCCTGGGCACGAGCGCACCGACCTCGACCGGGTGCAGCCCCGCCCCAGGCTCGTCGAGCACCAGCGTGAGGCCCGTGAGGCCCGAGCGGAGCACGCTGGCCAGGCGGGTGCGGGCCAGCTCGCCATCGGACAAGCTCATGGTGCGCCGCGACAGCGTCAGATGACCCAGGCCGAGCTCACACAGATCGGTCACCCGCCCCGTGATCTCCGGCAATAACGCGGCCAACGCGGCGCGCGCCACGTCGGACTCGGGCGCCAGTCCGCGCAGCGTCTCAGCGACCTGGGCCAGCGGCTGTTCCAGCAATGCGGGCAGCGTCACGCCATCCACGGCGACCGCGGCCACATCGGGCGCAAGCCGCTCGCCGTTGCACGCCGGGCACGGGCCTTCAACGAGTGGCTCGGCCCACTCCGCTGCGCGTTTCGACTTGGCCCGTCGCGCCGCCTCTCGCTCGACGAGCGTGCAGAGGCCGTCCCACGTGCCCTCGAACTCGTGTGCGTCGCTCTGCTCGCGGGACCCTTCTTTGAGCTGCCAGCGCACCTGCAGCACGCGCTCCCCCGCTCCGTGTAACGCGACGTGCCGCACCGCGTCGGGCAGTGCATTCCATGGAGCCGCCAGATCAGGGGCGAGCTCGAGGGCGGCGAGTGCTGCCTGCAGCGTCGCGATGTACTGCCCCTCGGGCTCGCCAAAAAAACGCCCCGGGCGTGTGCCTGCCATCGCGCCGTCCAGCAACGGGCGCTCGGGATCGGTGACGAGCGCCTCCGGGCTGCACCGAGCCTCGGTGCCCGAGCCGTCGCAGGCCAGACACGCACCGTAGGGCCGGTCGGGGCTGAAGTGCTCGGCGCTCAACCCCGACGGTTTGTCGCCGCGGCTGCCCGCGCGCGACCACAGCAAGCGAAGCACTGGCCCCACCTCCGACAGCGTCGCCACCGTGCTCCGGCTCCCGGCACGGGCCCCTCCTTGGCGCAGCGCCAGCGTGGGCGAGAGCCCGGACGCGCCCGTGAGACTCGGCCGGGGCATCTGCCGGACAAACCGCCGAACCGCAAACGGAAGGCTCTCTGCAAACCGATGCCAAGCCTCCGCCGCAAGCGTGTGAAAGGCCAGCGACGTCTTGCCGCTGCCGGAGACGCCACACAACACCGTGAGCGCTCGGTGTGGGATCCGGACGTCGACATCGCGCAGTCCGTGGGTGCCGACGCCGGTCAGCTCGATGGCGTCGGGCACAGCTGCCGCGGCCCTGGCCGCTCGAGGGCGGGACAGCCGAGTCAGCGCGGGTAGCGTGGCCTGGGTTGCCGTCCCCGCCTTGACCTCGGTGAGGTAGTCCGCGGCCGCCCACAGATGGCGATGGTGGGAGATGGCGACCACCGTGTGGCCCGCCTCGATCAGGGCATCGATGGCGCTGAGCAGCCGCGCCAGATCGGTGGGGTGCAAGCCACGGTCGGGCTCATCGAGGAGCAGAAGTGTCGGTTCGGCGGCGGTGCGGCCGAGCAACGTTGCCAACCGGACCCTCTGGGCCTCGCCCCGGCTGAGGCTGGCGGAAGACTGCCCCAGCTGCAGATACCCAAGTCCGAGGGTCTCCATCGCGGAGCACAGCGCGGCCAGCGGCTCATCGTCGGCGAACACCACGCAAGCCTCCGAGACCGACATCGCCAAGACCTCGGCCACCGTGCGTCCGAGCCACGTGACCTCCAGCGTTTGTGGGGCGTAGCGTCCACCGTCGCACGCCGCACACCGCACAGATGCGTCCGCCAGCAAGTGCAAGCCGATCCGCTGGACCCCGAGCCCCTCGCATTCGGGACAGCGCCCCTCTTTGTTGTTGTACGAGAAGCGACCCGGGCCGAACCGCCGCGCCTTGGCCTCGGGCGTCGCGGCAAAGCGTGCGCGAACCAGATCGAACAAGCCCGAGTAGGTCGCTGGCGTGCTGCGGGGCGTACGGCCGATCGGCCGGGCATCGAGGGATGCGACCGCGCCCGGGACCGCGCCGTGCAGCGCGGTGAACGGCCCACCGGTCGGGTCACCGCTCAGCGCGGGGAGCAGCGTGCCGAACACAAGCGAGCTCTTGCCAGCGCCCGAAGGCCCGACCACCACATTCAGCGCTCGCAGCCGGACGTGGAGCGACGCGTTGTCGAGATTGTGAAGGGTCGCCCCCTCCACCACGATCACGTCACGTTGTGGGCGACGGCTGGCCTTGGCCTTGGCCTTGGGCGGCGGACCAAGCGGGTCGTCGGGTGGCACACCGTTGAACGTCACGCGCCCGCCGTGAGGCCCTGCCCCCGGGCCCACCCCGACCAGATGGTCGGCGCGACGCACCATCTCGGGATCGTGCTCAACCACGACGAGCGTGTTGCCCAGAGCGACGAGTTCGTCGAGCACCTCGGCCATGGCCCCGTGCCCGCTTGGATGCAGCCCGAGCGTAGGTTCGTCCAGCGCGACCAGCAGTCCGGATAGCCCCGCGGTGAGCTGCGCGGCGAGCTGGATGCGCTGCGATTCGCCGCCCGACAACGTCGCGCTTTGTCGATCGAGGCTCAAGTGCTCGAGCCCCAGGCGGGTCATCCGACGAAGGCGCGGGTCGGCCGATGCCCGGACCGCCGCAAGCACAGGCGACTCCGGCATCGCGTCGAGACCCCGCACGAGGTCGTGGATCGGCAGCGCGAGCAGCTCGGGCAGCGTGGCGCCACCCAGGAGAGCCTCGCGGCCGGGGCGGGCCAGCCGACTGCCGCCGCACACTTCGCACGGCACCGAGCGCACAAAGCGAAGCACGCCTGGGTTTCGATTGCGGGCGAGCGTCTCGGCGATCACCGGAACCAAGCCGCGATAAAAGCCCTCCTCGCGGGGTCGCGCGGTGATCCCTTTCCAGCGCATGCGCGACTCGATGCTGTGCTTGCCAAACGGCACCTTGAGCGCGCGGGTACCGTTGAAGACCACGTCGCGTTGCACGTCGGTCAGCGTCGACCAGACCGTGTCGACCGAAAACCCATGCGCCTGGCAGATCTGGTCCATCACCTCCAGCGTCACCTGGCTGTACACGGTGTAACCGCTGCGCAGGGTTGGCACGAGGGCGCCCTGTCGAATGCTCTTGCTCGGGTCCGCGACGAGCAGCGCGGGCTCCACACGATCGCTGACCCCCAGGCCTGAGCAATGCTCGCAGGCACCCAGCGGATGGTTGAAACTGAAGTGGCTGCGCGACAACGCGGTGCCGCCCGGGTCCTGCGCTGCGCGGGCAAAAAGTAGCCGCAGAAGGTCCAGCGTGCCGGTCATCGTGCCGACCGTGGAACGGGAGTGCGCGGTCGCGGTGCGCTGGCCCACCGCGATCGCGGCGGGAAGGCCGGTCACCGCATCGCCGCGCGCGCGCGCCAGCTTGCCGAAGTATTGCCGCGCTCTCGGGGACAACGAGCCCAGGAAGCGGCGCTGCCCCTCAGCGACCAGGGTATCGAAGACCAAAGAGGTCTTGCCCGACCCGGACGGTCCCGTGACTGCTATCCAATGCCCCAGCGGCAGCGCCAAGGACACGTCGTGGAGGTTGTTGTGACGGGCCCCGCGAAGACGCAGCGTGGGCGCCTTGCCGAGGCGTGGGTCGGGCACCAGCCTACGGGCTACCAAGGACGCCCGCGTGGCGCTAGGGCAGATTTTGCAGGGTCGGCGCGCCCGCGCTGCGCTACCGTGGGACCGTGACGCGCACCCCTGCCAAGTCTGCTGGCGCCGCAGTGGCCCTCACTCTCGTCGAATCGCTGCAGCAACGTTTGGTCGCAGGGCTCGCCTCGGTCGGCCATACAGTGGGCATTCCCACCGTACTGGAGCCCGCCCAGTGGCTGCGAGACGGCGGGCGCCATGGCGGAGGGGAGCGCTACGGCATCGGCGACCACGCCCTGTTCAACCGTGCGTCGGTCAACGTCTCGCAGGTGCACTACGACGACGATCCCGCGCGACGCCTCGCATCGGCCACCGCACTGTCGACCATCGTGCACCCGGACAACCCGCATGGGCCTTCGGTCCATATGCATTTTTCGTGGACGGAGATGCGCGACAACGGCGGGTACTGGCGGATGATGGCCGACCTCAACCCATCGATCGAAGATGCCGATGCCACGCAGGCGTTCGCGGCGGCACTGCAGGAGGCGGCGGGCGACTGCTACGAAGAGGGCCGGGCGCAGGGCGATCGCTACTTCTTCATTCCCGCGCTAGACCGCCACCGCGGCGCGACGCATTTCTATCTCGAGGGGTACTCGACGCCGGATCCGCATGCGGACGCTGCGCTGGCGCGACGCGTGGGCGAGGCTGCGATCGACCAGTATTGTGCGATCCTGCAGGCGGCCGTTACGGCCCACCCCACGCCGACCGAGGCCGAACGTCAGCAACAGCTTGCCTACCACACGCTCTATCTGCTGCAGGTCCTCACCCTGGACCGCGGCACAACCTCGGGGTTGATGATCCACAGCGACAACGACGTTGGCGTGCTGGGGTCGCTGCCGCGGCAGGTCGACCGCGCGCTGCTCGCCTCGTGGCGTGACCGACAGTCCCCGCCGCAGGATTCGCTGGTCGACGGCCTCGTCGCCGTCTTGGTCGATGCGTCGCCCTCTCCAGTCACGGTCGAGACCAAGCGCGCGCTCGCCGACGTCGTCCGAGCGCACTACACCGAGCACCCCGAGGCCCTCGCGTATCAGGCCTCCGGCAACTCGACGCCGCCCACCGTGGCCAATCACCAGTAGGACTCTCGGAGTTTTTTCGGGCCCGTTTTGCGGCCCCGAATCCGCATGACAAGCCCAGCGAAGGCTGTCGGGGGCCTTTGCCGCCCAACCGTGACATTTGCGTCATGCGTGCATGTCCTACCGAATTTGGCCACAGGTTGATCGTATCGCCTGTGGTGGCGACTACCCCAATGCTCGGGACATCTGCCGGGCGGTACCCGGCCTTCCTCGATGCTTAACCTCTTAGAAACCTCGTCCGCCGCGCTCCTCATCGGAGCCATCGTCCTGTCACCGCTCCAGGCTCTGGCCGCCCCCGCTGCCCCGCCTCCCGCCACCGCGACGGTGCAGGTGCAGGTCGCGCCCCCTACCCCGCCTCCCCCGGGCACAACCGTCATCGTCAATGCTCACAGCGCGCCAGCTCCAGCGCCCGTGGCGACCCCCGCGCCCGCGCCCGCTCCGCCCGTCGTGCAAGACCCGGCCCCACTTCCCGCGCCCGCGCCCCCACCCGCGCCACGCCCCAAGATTCGTACGGGCCGGGGCCTGCTCGCGGGAGGAATCTCGCTGGCCGGAACGACCTACCTCGTCTCCTCGCTCAGCGGTGCGCTCGCGGCCGACCTGGGCTCGCCCATGTGGGGACGCAGCATGATGATCCCCGTGGCCGGGCCGTTCATCGCAACCGGGTTCACCGACACGTACACGGGCGCGTGGTTCACCGCCGCACTGGGTGTCGCACAAGCCGCTGGCGTCGTTATGACCATCGTCGGCGCGTCGCGGCACCGCCGCTATCGCAGGTCGCAGGTCTCCATGGCGGCCGCCCCCACCCGAGGCGGAGGCCACGCCGCGCTGACCGTTCGCTTCTAGTCTCGTGCACGTGCGGCCCCTGCAGGACACGACTAGCGCTTCGGCAGCCGAATCCGCGTCGGGTCTCGCCGCCCGACAAACAGCACGAGAGTGTCGATGCCCCGTACGCATCCCGCGATGCGCTTGAGCTCCGCCACGATCTCGAGCAGCAGGCCACGACCGCCGCGCATCGCGTGGTCCTCGTGCACAGCGACAAACAGCACGACGAGCTCGGACGCCTCGCGTGTGTAGATGGCGATGCCCACGGGGCGTTCCTGCGGGCCGTGCCGCTCTACCGCAAACAACGCTTGGGTTGCCGTCCCGGACGCAACCTCGACGCACAGCCTCGGCCCCGCGACATTGATCCGGGGGATCCCGTAGCGCTCTGCGACGTACGCGACCCCCTCGGATGCGCGCGCTTGGTTGGCGTTGAAGAACAACAGTCGCTCAAGCTCATCGCGATGCGCCTCGGACAGCGTCGAGGTGAAGCTGACCGTGTCGGCGTTTGTCATGGCGCGGCGGGTCATTCGTCGAGGTCAGGCGTCCGGCGCTTGGACGCAGCGGATCGTGAAGGGCTTGCGATCGGGCTTGGCCGTCGTCTTCATGTCCGAGCCTGGGTCGTAGATCCAAAACTGGGCTGCGTCCTCGGCCCATGTGCTGCCACTCCAGTGGAACACGTCGTACCCCGTGAGCTCGGCGTTGCCCTTCCAGGACTCGAGCTCAGCCAGCGTTGGCAGGCGCCAGCTCGCTCCCGCGGTCTTCCGCGCCGCGCAGTGCTTGGCCCCGGCATCCTGCAGCAGTGTCGGGCATGCTCCATCGGCGGCACACGTATCGACGTACACCCGCCCGACGACCACGCTCCCCTCGGGTGCAGGCGGGAGCGGCTTGGGTGCGGCAGGTGGCTCGGCAGGGCGTGATGCGGACTCCGCCTTCGGAGCGGGTTTGTCCGCAGTGCGCTTGGCCTCGGCGGGCTTGCCAGAGTCACAGGCGGCGAGCAGAAGTGGCAACACCAGGAGCTTGAGCTGCACGAAGGGATCGTACACAACCGAAGCCGGCCGCCGCACGGCGCGCGCGCGAGCGACACCGCGCACCACGCCTGCGCCCCGCGCGATCTCTCTCGGTGCAAATCGAGCCGGGTCCATCACCTCCAACGCACGATGTATGGCGGCGTACGGCAATGCTGCGCTATGGCCCTCCATACGTCACCTGCGCCGCGCTTACAGCGTTATCTCAAACGCGCTTACCTCCCAGTACCTGGTAGACTCCACGCCGCGGCGACCGAGCGCCCGCGCCGAACGACTATGGAATCCAGGCTCATCATCCTCCTGCTGCTCGCCGGATGCACCGCCACGCCAAGGGGCGACGGGCTGACCGACGCGTCCGTCGGTGCCACGCCATCCGAGACGGGTGACAGCAACGGCAACACGACCGGCGGCGTCGGCGACGACGGTGGGACTGTCGGTGACACGGGCAGTCCGACGGGCACGGCCGGCGATGATGCAGACGGCGGAACGGGTCTCCTTCTCGACGTGGGCGCCGAGCCGACCGGAGGGCAAGGCGAGATCGCCGAGGTCTTCGGTCACAGCGACGACACGTTGTACCGCGTCGACCCGACCACCAAAGCGGTGGAAGAGGTCGGGACCTTCGACGGCTGCGACACGATCATCGACATCGCACTCGACGCCAACTCGCAGATGTACGGCACCTCGTACGAGTCGCTGTACGCCATCGATCGAACCACGGGTGCGTGCACCTTTATCGCCGACGGCGAGTACCCGACATCGCTGTCGTTCGTTCCCGCGGGCACCGTCGACCCCGACAATGAAGCGATGGTCGGCTTCGTCGAGGAGCAGTACATCCGCATCGACGTGGCCACGGGTGCCGTGACTCCGCTGGGTACGCTGACCGACGGTTTGGTCTCCAGCGGCGACCTCGTGTCGGTCAACGGCGGCGGAAGCTGGCTGACGGTGGAGGGCCCCGGATGCGCCAACTCCGACTGCATCATCGAGATCGATCCCTCGACGGGCGCCGTCCTGAAGAACTACGGGACGATGCCCTTTGACCAAGTCTTTGGGCTCGCATTTTGGGCCGGCCGCGCCTACGGGTTCTCGCGCTCGGGCGTCTTGTTCGAGATCGAGTTCGGCGAGGACGCCGTGATGACGACCCCGATCCAGATCCCTGGCGCGCCGTTCGACCTCGAGTTCTTCGGTGCAGGCTCGACAACCTCAGCCCCGCCCGCCGAGGGCTGAGCACACCGGCCAAAGCCGCCCCATTCGCGGACGGTTTCGATCATCGTTCGTCCGCGTGGTCGGTCGTCCACGCGGCCGCCCTGGCGCGCCTGCACAGAGCACGCGTGTACAAGGCCCGCCAGCGCCCCAGGGGTGGCGGACCCGCACCGCAGGTTGCGCGACAGCCGACCGTCGGAGGACCCTTGGAGCGTGAAGCGGCGTTTCAACCCGAAGAAATCGCTCGGCCGCCCGCTCGCCGCACTGGCAGCTACGGGGGGCGCGGCGCTGGGACCATGGCTGGCGCCTTCGGTCTGGGGTGGGCGTCAACGACCTGGGGAGCCGCCCCTGCTCCGCGGCAACATTCCGCTCCTGGGGAACGCGCTTCCCTTTTCGCACAACGCCACTCGCTTCTTGGCCGACTGCCGCCGCGAGCACGGCGACGTCTTCACGGTGTACGTCGCCCGAAGCCGCATGACGTTTGTCTGCGACCCTCTGTCGTACTCCACGGTGCTTCGCTGTCCCGCGCTGCAGTTTGAGCCCGTGGCCGATGAGGTCATGGAGCGCGCGTTCGCGTTCCCCAACATCCGCACCGAAGTGGATCTCGACCGCCTGGACGGCACGGCGCGCAAGTACCTCAAAGGCGAGCATCTCGGCGAGATCAGCGAGCGGATGTGCGGCGCGGTGCACGAGTTTGTCCGTGACGGCGGCAACGGCCAGCTCGAGGGGGCATCGGGCGAGCTGCCGCTGTATCACTTCATCTGGGATGCCATTTTCACCGCGGGCACCAACATCATCTTTGGGCACGGCATGGCGTGTCCTGCGGTGGCACAGGCGTTCCAAGACTTCGACCGCGACTTCCCCACGCTGGTGGCGGGAATGCCGAAGTTCCTGGCTCGCGATGGGGTCGCGGGTCTCGACGCGCTGGCGCAACCGCTCTCGGAGCTGGGTGAGGCGCCGAGCAAGTGGCTGCGCGAGCGGCAGAAGGTCATCCTCGACCTCGATGCAAAACGGCGCGGCCACGCCCACTCGGCGGCGCTGTGGGCGGTGCATGCCAACACGATTCCCGCCGTGTTTTGGACGTTGGCGCATCTGCTCAACGATCCCGCGGCCACGGCGGCGGTGTGTGACGAGTTGGGCGTGGGTCGCACCGCCGCGGACGCGCCCGTGACCGTCGACGAGTTGGGCACGATGAGCGTCTTGCAGAGCGCAGCGCAAGAGTCTCTGCGAATCACGACCGGCTCCATGGCGGTGCGACGTGCAACCGAGGACACCACCATCGAGACCCGCTCGGGGACCTTCGCGGTACGCGCCGGGGACCAGGTGTGCATGGCGCCCCAGCTGACCCATCACGATCCGACCGTGTTCGAGGACCCCGAAGCGTACCGATACGACCGCTTCCTCGACCGCGGCGAGGGCCTGCCGCAGTTCCACAAAGAGGGCGAGCGCGCCGGTTTTGCGTTCATGCCGTTTGGCGCTGGCAAGCACACCTGCCCGGGCCGCTTTTTTGCGATCAACGAAGTCAAAATCATGACCGCGACGCTCCTGCGCCAGTTTGCGTTTGAGCCGATCGACGGCCCACTGCCGCCATTCGACTACCGCCGTGTGGGGCTTGGCGTGTTCCCGCCCAACGATGAGCTCGTCGTCCGGTGGCGGCGCCGCGACGCTTGACCGCGCTGCGGCCGCACCCGTCCCGCAGTTTTGCCGATTTTCTGGCCGCATGGGCACGAGAAAGACGGCTCAGATCCGCTACAATCGTTGCATGCTTCGCTCGACCGGGACCGCCGCGCTCGCCACGTTGCTGACGCTCGCCGCCACCGGTTGCGAAGAAGAGGACGTCGCCGTGTTCGGCCGCGTGCTGACGACCGACAGCGACCTGACGCGCTACGGCGACACGGTCAACCTCCGCGCGGTCCCCGATCACATCGATGGCTTCGAGCCCGACCAGCCGTACAGCGGCCCGCGCGTGATGTCGGCGACGTGCCCGCTCGATCACACGCCGTTCCCGCTCGATTTTGCCTTATTCGGCGATCACGAGATTGTCGACAACGCGCCGCCGCGGTGGGTCGTCCTGGCCTGGATAGGCGACGATGAAGACGAGACGTGGGTTTCGCCCGGCCAGATCTACGGCACGACCACCTTCGAGTTCGGCCGCGACGCCTTTGCGGGTGGCCTCGTGATCGATCTCGATCAGGTCTACGGCGCACGGTAGCGCGGCATCGAGGCGGCCCTGTGCTCGCCAGGCCGCGTGCAATGATGCTACGCCCTCGGCATGCGTTGGCTCCCCGTTTTGGTCGTGACCGTCGCCACCAGCTGTGGCGGCAAGTCCCCGCCCGCCGACGACAAGCCGACCCAGACCGACCGTGCCGCCTCCGCCGAGCCAAGTCGCAAGGTCGGCCGTGGTCTCCAAGCGCCCAGTGATCCCGTCTTCGGCACCGCCGACGTATCACTGGGCGAGCTCCCCGCGGAGCGCCCGCCGCAGCAGCTGGCGCTCAACAATGCGGCCCAGCGGGCGGCCTGGACCACCCGCGAAGGCGCGATCGTCATCGACGGCACCGCGGTGGCGGGGTTCGACAGCGGGCGGGCTTTGATGTTCTCGGACAACGGTCAATACGTCGCGTTTGTCGGGAACGTCGGTGGGCCCGCCGCGGGCAGCCCGGCTGCCGACGCCGCCGAAGACAAAGGCGAAGACTATGTCGTCATCGGTGACACTCGCCTGGGGCCGTACGAACGGATCCGCCTGCTCCACGTGGGCAATGACGGGCGCGTGCAGTTCACGGCGGGGCGCGTGGGGGAGCGCGGCGTGTACACCGATGGTGAGCCCGGCCCGCTCTTTGAGCGAATCGACCACCTCGACCTGGTGCGCGCGGATCCTGCGGGGCCCGTCGTGGCGTACCGCGGCCATGGGACGGGTCAGCAGTGCGCCGTCCTGGGGACGACCGCGCAGTGCTACGCCACCGTCGGCCGCCCAGTGTTGAGCCCGGACGGTCGGCACCACGCCCACACCGCGACAGAGAGTCGAGACGCGGAGTTCATCGTGCTGGACGGCACGGCCAACCCCGCGACACACCCGCAGATCAACTGGCGGATAGCACTGAGCGACGCCGGGCATGCAGCGTACGTGGTGGCGGCCGACGACGGCCAAGCGCGACAGCTCAGCCAAAACGGCAGCCTCGGCGCCACGTACGACCGGATCACGCACCTCACCCCCAGCCCCGACCGCAAGACCATCGCCTACGCCGCCAAGGACGGGGATGGCTGGCGCTTGGTCGTCAACGACACGGCGCTGCCGCCCAGCGACGAGGAGATTCGCAAGATAGTGCTGAGCAAAGACGGGACGGGATGGGCGACGGAGCGCCAAGCCGCCAAGGGGGGCCGTCGCGTCGTGACCCCACAGGGCGCAGGCCCGCTGTACGAGGCGGTCGACTGGATCGCGATGAATCTCGACGGCAGCGCAGTGAACTACGTCGCGAAGACCGAAGCCGGAACGTTCGCGGTGATCGAGGGGGCGCCTGGAGAGGCCTACGATCAAGTCGGGGACCTGCGTCCGCTCGCCGACGGTTCGGTTGTGGGCGTCGCACGTCGCGGTGAGCAATGGTTCGTGACGCGGACGGGCGGCCCCAAGGGCAGCAGTGTCCTGGGGCCGTACGATGACGTGGGTATGCCCCGCGCGGTCGCGGGCATCCCCGAGCACAACTACATCACCTCGCCCGACGGCAAGCACGTGGCGTTTTGCGCTCGGATGGACACCACATGGCATGTCGTTGTGGACGGGGTACTCGGGTCGGCGCACGACGAGGTGTGGGCCTCCGACCTGAGTTTCTCTCCCGATGGCACGCGCGTCGGGTACTTCGCACGCAGCGGCCAAACCCTGTGGTGGCGCACCGCGCCTGTACCCAAGGCCGCAGCCGCCGGCCCGGCAGCGCCCACGAAGGCGCCTTAGCCGGCCCGAATCCGCCGACCCGCCGTCGCTCTTGTGCCGGACGCAGCCCCAGAGGCATCGTTAGGCTGGCATGGGCCGGACGTTCGAAAACCGCAAGTTGTCGATCCTGAAGCGCGGGCTCCGAGACGCCAAGGCGTTCACGCGCTGCGGCAGGCAGATCAGCATCGCGGTCAAGGCCGGTGGCGCTGACCCCGACGGCAACCCGGCATTGCGACGCGCCATCCAGAACGCACGGGCGGCGAACATGCCCAAAGACAAGATCGCAGGCGCCATCGACAAAGCCTCGGGCGCCGCCGATACAACCCAGTATCAGGAGGTCTTGTACGAGGGGTACGGGCCCCATGGAGTCGCGTTGATGGTCGAAACCACGACCGACAACCCGACGCGCACCGTCGCCAACCTCCGGTTTGCGTTCAGCAAAGGCAAGGGCAACATGGGCAACGCGGGAAGCGTGTCGTTCATGTTCGACCGCTTCGGCGTGTTCAGCCTCAAACCCGAGGGCATTGACCGAGAAGAGCTGGAGCTCGAGCTCATCGACCATGGGCTCGAGGAGCTGGGCGATGGCGAGAGCGACAAGGGGGAGCCCGTGCTCGTGCTTCGGTGCGCACGCGACGAGTTTGGCAACCTGCAGTCCGCGCTCGAAGCCCGATCGCTGCAGGTCGTCTCGTCTGGGTTCGAATGGGTCGCCAAGACGACGACCGAGCTGCCCGACGACCAAACCGACGCCGTGCTCAAGCTCGTCGAGCGACTCGAAGAAGACGACGACGTGGCCGAGGTCTTCACCAACCTCGGTTGAGCTGGCGTTGGGCTGAGCTGGCGTTGGGCTAGTCCGACTTGCGCAAGACCTGAAGGGTCGCGCCAAAGCCCCCCATGTCGACCACCCCGCGGTCGGTCACCGACAGGCGACTGGCCCGAGCGGCGCTCGCGGTGGCTTCGGGGGTCGGCGACAACCACACCATCCGGCCGCCCGGCGCCAGCAGGGTCGCCGCGCGCGCCACCGTGTCGGCCAGCAGCTGCGGCATGCTGCCGTCGCCCGCCACTCGACGCCCCATGGGTGGGTTGCTGATGATGAGTGTCACCGGACGGCCATCGACGCTCGGGTCGACGTGGCGTGCGTCCCCCTGGGAAAGTTCGAGCGACGCCGTGGGCAAGCGCGCCGCGGCAAAGTTGGCGACCGCCGCCTCGACGGCAGCCTTGTCGCTGTCGGTCCCCACCACGTGAAGATCGCGGGCCAGGCCTGCGCACTCGACAAGCTCCGAGCCACTGCCACAAAACGGGTCCCAGACCACCTCCCCTGCGCGCGGCCGGGCGACCCAGGCGAGCAGCGCGGCGATGGTCGGGTGGGATGCCGCAGGTACGTCGGCCGTGCGATACGCAAAGCGCTGGTCTGCGTGCTTGGGTCGGCACGCCACCGTGCTCGCCTCGGGGTCGACCTCGATAGTCCACGCGACGTCGCGGCTGTCGTTGGTCAGCGGAGAGCCGGCCGCCTCCAGCCGCCGCGCAACCTCCCAAAGCACCGCGCGACGTGTTCCTTTGGTGGTGAGCGAGAGGCGAAACCGGATCGGCCCTTCCGTCCACGCCGCCAAAGCGCGGGTGAGGTCCTCTCGTGATAGCCCCGCGACGATTCGCTCGGTGAGGTCGGCGGCGCGGGGGAGCGGGAACACGAGCCCGACATCGATGGCACACCGCGCGCTGTACAAAGGCGCCAGCGTTCCGGACCACGGCAGTTCCACCGCTTCGCGACGCGTGACGAGGGCGCGCTCCGCAATCGCTTCGGGCCCGCCCCCGGACCGAACCAACTCGAGTTGCTCGACGAGCCAGGGGGCCACGCCCTGGCGACACCGCAGGCGAACGCGCACCGCGGACGGCAGACGCGCGTCGCCACGCACCTTCCCCGCCCGCCCTCGGCCCGCGCGGCGCCGAATGAGCGTGCTGGCCTCCGCAATCCGGCGCACCAAGTCCGCGTCGGTCGGCTGCGTCCACTCGCTCAGGCACGCCAGCGCCGCGGCACCGCCGACGCGCCCCAGCGCCTCAACCGCGGCCCGCTGCTCGGGCAGTGCCGCGCGCTCGCAGACACCGATCAGCGCATCTTCGCTCTGGATGGCCTCCGCTCCAGACCACTTGCCCATCGCACGACAGGCCTGGCGGACAACCAGCGGCTCCGAGTCCGCGAGCGCCGTCCGGCACAAGGCGCCGAAGCCTTCCACATCAAAACGCTGCACCAGCTTGGTCAGTACCGCCAACCGCATGGCCCGCTGCGGACCCGCCACCTCGCCAAACCCCGAGACCAGCGCCTGCGCCACACCGAGATCCCCACGCGTCAGTGCCTTGGTGATCTGTTTGCCCGCGGCCCGCCGGTCCCCGGGCGCGGCCTCTTCGCGCGTGGCGTCCCACAGCGCCAGCAGAGCAGAGACGTCACGAACCGCAGGCGTGTAGCCGCGATCGGCACACCGTGCCAACAAATCCTCCGGATTGGACGCCGCGGCGCTCACCGAGCCTGTGTACCGGGCGCGCGGCGCTGGATCAACGGCCACGGGCCGAAGTACGGTCGTGTCTCGCGATGACGTTCGTCCTCAGTCCTCGACGGATCGTCTACGAAGACACGGACCTGCTCGTTGTCGACAAACCGGCGGGGTTGGTGGCCCACGCAACGGTCGACCCCACGCGGGACCACCTGGTCGCCGCGGTGTCGCGATACCTGCGTACGCGGGACGGCGAAGCGGGGCACCTGACGCTGGTGCACCGACTCGATCGCGACACCAGCGGCCTGACGGTTTTTACGCGCGCCGCCGAGCTGGATGGTGTGCTGGGAAGCGCCTTCGCCGAGCGGGCGGTGAGCAAGACCTACGGCGCCATTGTCCGCCAGCAGCCCACGCAGCCGTTTCCCACGGGAACAACCGAGCTGCACAGCTACCTTGCGCCCGGCAAGGGCCCGGGAGGCCGCACGGTCGCGGTCCGGGCCGGGGGCCGCGCGTCTCGTACGTGCGTCCAGCCGCTGCTGTGGGAAGGCGAGCTGGTGTTGGTGCAGGCGCAGCCGCACACCGGACGCGCCCACCAGATCCGTGTGCACCTGGCTGACCTCGGCTTTCCCATCCTCGGAGACACGCTGTATGGCGTGGGCGAGCCCAACATCAAACGCATGCTGCTGCACGCCCGTGCGCTGTCCCTGGCGCACCCGCGGACCGACGAGCCCCTCACGCTCACAGCGAAGTGGCCGCGCGCGTTCCTGACCCGCGTCCCCCAGCTACGATCGGTACGCTAGTCGGACGGGCTAACCCGCCACTGCAGCTCGGCGCTCGGCGACCCCCTGGGCGAGACGACGCAGGGCTGCTGTCCGCTCGCGGCTGCTCGCCCTGAGCACGGTCAGGGCAAGCTCCCGTGGGGTCGGGCCTTGATGGACCGTCGCCGTGTCTGCGACCTCGAGATGCAGGCGCAGCGTCCACCGCACCACGCGGGCGACCGACGGGTGCAGCCCGTCCGCAGACGCCGCCTCCGCCGAGACCTTCTCCGCCAGTGCCAATACGTTGTCGGCGGCGTGCACGGCCTCGTCTCGGGCCAGCGCCCTTCGCTGCGTGTCCGCATCCACTGTGCCGTCATCCTCGCGCCCCCAGACCGCAGAGGGCGTCCGTCCCCCCACGGCGGCCCGCAAGCGACTGCTGTCTCGCTGGTCCTGCGCCGCGACAAAACGAAGGCCCGGGTCATCCGGGTTCGCGGTGAGGCTGGTCGAGTCGGCCGCGATCATCGATTCGAGGGCAACGAGCTGCTCGCGCAGCCGAAGCTTCTCGACCGCCTCGATCGAACGTGGCCCCACGGTGCTAGCTCCGGCCGCCGCCGCCGCTGCTGGTACGCCCACGTCCGCCGCCGCCACCGCCGCTGCGTCCGCCGCCGCTGCGTCCACCACCGCCGCCGCCGCTGCGCCCGCGTCCACCACCGCCGCCGCCGCCGCTACGACCACGGCCACCGCGGCTACGGCCGGACCCCGACCGCTTGGGGCCTCCAGCGCGCCCACGTCCCGCCAGATCCGTCATCGGGGGCGGCGCAAGGCTGGCAGGAAACGCGTGCTCGTCGACGCGGACAATGTGTTTGCCCAGCAAGCGCTCGATATCCACCAAGTACTCGCGCTCGTCGGTCTCGCAGAACGACAGCGCGATACCGGAGGCGCCCGCACGTGCGGTTCGGCCAATGCGATGCACGTAGGTCTCAGGCACGTTGGGCAGATCGAAGTTGATCACGTGGGTGACCGCCTCGACGTCGATCCCGCGCGCGGCAATGTCGGTCGCGACAAGCACCCGCACCTTGCCGCTCTTGAACCCGTCGAGAGCGCGTGTGCGGGCTCCTTGCGACTTGTTTCCGTGAATCGCCGCCGCGGCGACGCCCCGTTTTTCCAGGTACTGCGCGACGCGGTTGGCTCCGTGCTTGGTTCGGCTGAACACCAGCGTGCGGCGGAGGTCACTCTGCTGCACCAGCTCGGCGAGCAGCGAGCGCTTGTTCCCTTTGTCGACGAAGTACAGCCGCTGCTCGACCAAGTCCGCGGGGGCCGACACAGGAGCGACGGCCACTGAAACCGGATCGGTAAGCAGCGTCTCGGCCAGCTCGCGGATCGCGGTGGGCATGGTCGCCGAGAAGAAGAGGGTCTGCCGCTTGGTGGGGCATGCCGCGACGATGCGCTTGACGTCGGGGAGGAAACCCAAGTCGAGCATTTGATCCGCCTCGTCCAGCACCAAGGTCTCGACGTTGGACAGGGTCAAGAAGCCACGGTTGAGCAGATCGAGGAGCCGGCCTGGCGTTGCGACGAGCACGTCCACGCCGTCCTTGAGCTCGCGGATCTGCGGCTTTTCGTTCACACCGCCAAAGATCACGGTGTGCCACAGGTCCAGGTGCTTGCCGTAGGTGGCCACGCTCACGCCTATCTGGGCGGCGAGCTCGCGGGTCGGCGTGACGACCAAGACCCGGATTCGGGGCTCCTTGCCCGCCGTGTCATCAAGACGCTGCAGCAGCGGCAGTGTGAACGCGGCCGTCTTGCCCGTGCCTGTCTGCGCGCATCCGACGATGTCGCGACCGGCCAACGCAGGTGGGATGGCGTCGCGCTGGATAGGCGTCGGGGTCTGATACCCCGCGTCCGCAATTGCGCGCAGGATCGGGGCACTCAGCCCAAGCTCGTCAAAAGACACGCGGTCGTCTCCCACGGATGTGACGTGGGGGCAAGGCATCAACGGACACCGCTGGGCACGGGCGAGCCGCGTCGCTACAGCATTCCGTCACGCAGCAACGCGTACCCGTCGTGCGCGATAACGGCGCCACGTCCCGCCGAAGATCCACGCATTCCGCGCCAGATCTACCGGTCCGGCAGCTCGATCGCAGCCACAACGGGCCGCTTTTTGGAGGCTGCGGGGGCCATTCGACCGGACGCCGCCCCGATGGCACTGGCGCCGAGCGCGAGCGCGGACCCCCAACTCGATCTTCGGACCGCCCATTTCGACCGCCGCGGAGTGCGCCGTTTTTCACAACAACTACTAGGGGTTACACGAGCACGCGGGCCGCCAATGCCGCCGTATTGAGTGAGCCGGACTACATCCCGCCCGCGGGCCAAACGGGCCGTTCCATGCGCGGTGGACACTCGTGACCGGTTCGCGGTACACGCCATTCCTCGCAGGTTGATGGGTGCCGCGGTTGGCACACCAAAGCAATCTGTGGCTTTCCAGTTTCAGGACACACAAAAATGGCAGAGGGTACGATCAAGCGTCTCACGGACAAGGGCTTCGGATTCATCGACACCGGCACGGGCAAAGACATGTTCTTCCACATGTCCAGCCTTGAAGGAGTCCGCTTCGAAGACCTCCGTGAAGGACAGCAGGTTTCTTTCACTGAGGGCGAAGGCCCCAAGGGCCCTCGCGCCGAGAACGTTCGCCCCATCTAGGGCTTTTCGCGCATTGCGCGATTGAAGAAGGGGTCGCTCGCGCGGCCCCTTTTTCGTTTAACCCTCGGTCGGCGGCACCGTTGTGGCCGTGACCAGGACCCAGTCGCCCTCGCCCTTGCCGGGAATCTTCGGTGTGCTGACCTGCGCAGCGAAACCCGCCGCCCGCATGGGCCGGAGCAACTCCACCAGGTCCCACAACCCCATCGTGTGCACGTCGGTCTCGACGCGCTGCCCAGCCTGATCGCGGATCAGAAACACAAACGTCTTATCGAACGCGTGGTCGCCCGGGTCCGGATCAAAATCGACTTCCATCGTCGTCACGGTCGTCGCCCCGTGCGTCCGCGTGACCCCGCCGTGAACCCGGTGCTGTTGGAACCCGGACCGAAGGTCTTGCGAGGCACACACCAGCACGCCCCCGGGCTTGAGGTGCGCCGCCGCCGTCTCGTAGGTCGCCTTGAGCTCCGCGGGGCTGGTCAGGTAGGCCTGCGCGTCGTGCAGTAGCACCGCATCGAACAAGCGTTGGAGCCGCGCCTGACGAACGTCACCCGCCAGGTACTGCACCTGCGGGTTGGTCGAACGCGCGTGCTTGAGCATTTGGGCGCTGATGTCGAGCCCCGTCACCAAGAACTCATGGTTGAGGTGGAAGTCGAGCCCACCCGCGCCGCACCCCAGGTGAAGCAGACTCCCGCCCTTGGGGACCCCCGCGGCGCGGAACGCCTTGACGATCTCGGCGGCCTCCTGGGTGAAGTCTGCGGGCGAGCGCAGCATCGGCCATATCCACGCGAGGTCGTTGTACAAGCGAGGGATAGCCACAGCCGACACAGCTTGGCACAGGTCGGTCATTCGCCGAAGCGCTGTGCTATGGCATGCGGGCGAAGAGGTGCACCGATGGCGCAAGCGATACAGATGGGGCGTTTTCAGAAGCTCGCCGTGGTCGAGCTTGTCGATGGTGGCGTGCTGCTTGCTGGGGAGGTCGGCGAGGAGTCCGTGGACTTGTTCCTGCCGGCCCATCAGACGCCTGATGATGCCGACGTCGGGACACTCATCGACGTTTTTATCTACGGCGACCACGATGGCGCGCCGCAGGCCACCACCAAGCTCCCAGCCGCCGTCCTGGGGGAGTTTGCGCTGCTGCGCTGCGTTTCGGTCACAGATGCGGGGGCGTACTTGGCTTGGGGTATCCCCAAGGACCTGTACGCACCGCCCAGCGAGCAGAGCACTCCCATGATCGCCGGGCGGGCGTATGTGGTCGCCGTGTGCATGGATCGCCGGGGAGAGCGACTGATCGCCTCGAGCATCCTGAACCCTCGGATGGACTACGACGTCAGTGCGGTGCGCGAGGGCGACGCGGTCGACCTGCTCGTGCACGGTCACACCGACGCGGGGGTCCTGGTCATCGTCGAAAATCGCCACCGCGGCCTCATCCACCGCAGTCAGCTGCATCGCGAGCTGGCCGTGGGCGTGCGCGTCCGCGGCTACGTGCACAAGATTCGCGAAGACAACCGGCTGGACGTTTCGCTGGCACGTCGCGGAACCCAAGGGATCCAAGACGCGGAGGCCGAGATCCTGGCCGCGCTTGAGAAGGCCGGAGGGTCACTGCCTCTACACGACAAGAGCGCGCCCGCAGAGATCAAGCGCGCGTTGGGCATGAGCAAGAAGGCCTTCAAGCGGGGCGTCGGCGGGTTGTACAAGGCGCGCAAGATCGAGATCACACCGAGCGGCATCGCGCTGCTCAAGCCCTAGCGGGTCTCACGTCTTCGCGTGCGGCGCGACGGTTGATGGCGCTGGTAGTCGTGCCAGCGGTCCGCTCTAGCGGCGCCGCGGCGACGGCGTTGCTGTGTCTGCCGCCGTGCCCGAAGACGGCGCACCGCCTCGACGCCGACGACGACGACGACGCTTCTTGGCGGGATCGGCGGGGGCCCCGTCGTTCCCGCGCGCGTCGGCGGGCGTGTGGGCCCCTGCGGCCTGAGCTTGGGACGCGCGCTTGTGCTGCTGCCCTTGCCCCTGCCCCTGCCCCTGACGCTGCCCCTGCTGGTCGGCGCCGCGTGGACCGCCTCCGCGTGCTTTGGCCCCACCCGCATTGCCCCCTCGGGCATTGCCGCCACCGCGGGGTGCTCCACCCCGCCGATTGCCGCGGCGGGGCTCGCTGCCCGCCTCCGCAGGCTTGCTGGCCTCCTGCACCACATGGGTGCGCCCAGCCGAGCGCACGAGGACCTCAATCTGTGGCGTCGCTGGGGCCCCGCCCCGCCCTTGGCCACGGCCACGCTGCCCGCGCGACTGGGGCCCTCCGCGACCGCCTCCCTGAGGCCGTCGCTTCCGGGCATCACGCTCGGCGTCGCCGATGAGCCCCAGGACATCGCGCGTGTTCGCTTTACCCCGCGTGTCCCGAAACTGCCCGCGCAGTTGCGTCTGTGGGGTCAGCTCGTTGCGCTCGAACAGAGCCCACATCTCCTGGGCATACGGGCGCCGCGGATGGGCGCTAAACCGACTCAAGAAGCGATGCAGGTTATCGATGTCGCGGATCAGCAGACTGCGCGCGACCGAGTTCGACGCAGGATCCACTGCCTGCGGAAAATCGATGATCACGGGACCGTCGGCGCCCATGAGGATATTGAAGTCCGAGAGGTCACCGTGCACGACGCCCGCGCAGAGCATGCGCACAACCTGCTGCAGCACCTCGTCGTAGACGTCCTGGGCCCGCGCAGCCGAAAACGTGAGGTCGCCGAGTCGTGGCGCGGGCATGCCATCTTTGTCGGTCACCAGATCCATGACCAGCACGCCCTCCATGAAGTTGAAGGGGGTCGGCACGCGAACGCCCGCATCGCGCAGGCGATAGATGGCGTCGACTTCAGCGCTTCGCCACGCGGCCTCATCTTGATCGCGGCCGTGCCGGGTGCGCTTGTTCATCGCGCGGCGGTCCCGGCTGTTTCGGACCTTGCGCCCGTCGGTGTAGTCGGTGCGCTGCTTGAAGCTGCGCATCGTGGCGTCTTTGTAGACCTTCGCGACCCGCTCAACACCGCCCGCAACGACGATGTACAGCTGCGCTTCCTTCCCGCTCATCAGCGGGCGCACCACCTCTTGGATGATGCCCATCTCGACCAGTGGATCCAGGCTCGGGGGAACGCGCATAGGGACTCGGACGGCCTCCTATCATGGAAAGGTCGGCGCCGCCGTGCGTCCCCGCATGCCCGATCGCAGGCGGCCCATTTCCGCGCCGCCGCTGTCCAGTGCGCCTAGCGCCCGGCGAGCGCCGCGCCCCGCGCCTCGGCCCGTTCCCACATGCGGATGTAGCCCTCAGCGGATCGGAACAGCGGCTCGAGGTCGTCGTCGGACACCGCGTCGTTGCGTGCGTCCTCCAACAGCTCGGGCAGCAGACCGATGTGGACCATGCCCTCCGTGGAGTAGTCGATCTCGCGGTCGCCCACCTGGGGCTGCGTGAACGTGATGTCGCCCGCATACGACTCGAACGGGTAGGTCACCGGGTCCTCCTGCGGGTCGGGGCAGACGCCCTCGCCGAAGCGGGGGCCCTGTGCGCCCGCAAAGCCGTTCAGGTCGAAGCCGAACCCCTCGGCCGGGTACGCGCCGTTGGCCGTGATCAGGTCCAGGCGATCGTTGAGTCGGTCGAGCATGGCGCCCGGCCGCCCCGCGGCACGACAGCGATTGATCCCCGTCTTGCCCACACCGCCCAGCTCGTAGAGCAGGCCGTCGAACGTCGAGCCGTGCGTTGCCGCAGCCGGGTAGTCGTTTTCGACCAGCATCTCGAACGCGCGTGCGTAGGAGCGCTGCGGGAGATGGTCGACCTCGATGATGATGCCGCGCGCCATCATCTCGAGCAGCAAGGTCTCGCCCAGCTCGGTAAGGCCCGCGTTTTGGCAGTAGTCGCCTTCGAGCGCGGGGTCCGACAGCGCGCCCAAGTGGCTGATCACGGTGGCCACAGGCGCCGAGGGGAAGTTGCTGAAGTCGTTGGGCGGCGGCGCCAGGTACTCGTCGCGGGGGTCGTTCAGCCCGCCAAAGCCGACGTTGCCTTTGTCGAACACGGCGGGGATGTCCTCGGGGCAGTCCAGGGTGAAATTCCCGAAGTGCCCGGAGTGGAAGAAGTTGCCCAGCTCAATGAAGTCTCGGTCGCCGTCCCCCGCCGAGAACGCGTTGTCATACTTGTGCACGGGGAACATCGCCCGGACTCCCAGGGCGTAGTACTTGTCGAGCTGCTCGATGACGTACGCGGCGTCGCATTCGGGGTGCTCGTCGCGCGGGACCAGCAGGCAGCTGAACAGGTCGGACGTCTCGATCCCCAGGATGACGGCCATGTTCCCGGCCTCGATGACCTCACGGGCTTCGGCGGGTGTTTCGACGATGCGGAACCATCCCATGCCCGGGCCGCCCAGCTGGGCGTCGATGTAGCGCTCCATTGCGCGCGTCTCTTCGATGATGCGGTCGACCGCAACCATGTCGTCGCACGAGTAACGCGCGGGCTGGATGCCCTGCCCCACAATCAGCTCGCAAATGACGGCGTTGGTGGTGGCGTGCTGCACGACCAAGCGCAGGCCGCCCAAGTGAGCGCGCTCGAGCCAGCGGTAGTACTGGGTCTGGTGCGTCGAGCTGCTGGGCGCGTTCGGCCAGCCCGTGAAGTCCGGATAGCCGGCAGTCTCGTGGTTGTCCTCGGAGAGCTCGCCCTCGAGGAGCTCGGGCAGGACCGAGGCGATGTCGGCACCGTCGTCACCGTTGTCGAACGCATAGCCGAAGAAGTCCTTGCGGCCGTTGGTGCCGTGGCTCGGCTCGCAGCTCGGCAGGGCGTGCTCCACCCCGAGGCGGTGAAACGGTGCGCCGTGAAAGATGCCGCCCCCGCCAAAGGCGAGGTTGGACATGATGTGCGAGTGGGTGTCGACGATCCCGTAGACCGACCCGTCGGGCCACGTCGACGGCTGAACCTCGCCCGTTGCGTCCAGCGACAGCTCGGGATACGGCACGCACCCGGTTGCGACCTCGAGCGAGAACGGCACCCCTTGGTCCGCATCGGCGACAAGCCCGGATCCTCCGAGCGTTTCCCCGCTCCTGCGGTGCTGGAATTGGTAGTAGCTCGGATCGACGGGGGACGGACTGAGCTCCCACTCCGCGCCAGAGATGTACGTGTCGTCGACCGTCGTGACGTCGGACTCGAGCTCGGTCTGCCGCAAGAGCGGACCGTCGTCGGCCGTCAGGTACGCCGCGTCTTGGTCGTACAGCAGGTACGTCGCCAGGTCGGACGGCTGCAGGAAGAACTTGGCAGCGCTGTCCGCGTCGCCCGCGGAAAACTCAAACGCATCGGCGCCTGCGGCCTGCAGCCAGAGATCGTCGGCGGTACGCACCGAGTAGCAGCCCCCAGCGACCCCGTGCACATCAAGCTCGGGCGGCTCGGTATCGCTGGTGTCGGAGCCGGTCTCGTCGGCCGTGCCCGGCGTAGGGCCGCCGCTGCCTTGCGTGCCCGTCCCCGTACCGCCTGCAGTCGGAGGCGAGTCGTCTCCGCACGCCGTGGCCACCAACGCCGCACCCGCCAGTGCCCAAACCGATAGAGGTCGCATTGCCGCACTGTATCGCGCTTTTTGCTGTGGGCGCAGCGCACGTGCCACCGCAGGGGCTCCGATTGTTGTGTGCCGTTTTGAAAAAACGGGCGCCTTTTTCAATGCCGCAGTGGCCGACCGCGCGACGGTCGTGCGCGACCATGAACAAGGCCAACGTCACTTGGGTGCTCGGTATTGTGGGTTGGGTCGTGTCGTTCGCGATGTTCTTTCGCTGGTTGGGTGCGCACGATTGGGACTTCTTTGGCGGGTGGGTGGACGCATTCACGGCGTCGGACTTTGCGACTGGGCTGCTCCTGGACCTCGTCACCGTCACGGTGATGATGGTGGCGGTCGCAGTGTGGGACCGTCGACGACTGGGACCGCGCGGGACGGCCGCCGTGATCGCGTGTCTGAGCCTGTCGGTGTCGATGTCGTTGGCCGTGTACCTCGCACGGCTCTGGCAGCTGCAGCGGGGCACCCCCGCGGGGTCCTGAGTGACGCGAGCCGCTGTCAGGCGGCGCCACTGGCGGGCGTGTCGGCGCGTGGTGCGTCGAGGATCGGCAGCCAGCGCGTCAGCCCGGCCGCAAACAGCAACATGACCCCCGCGGTCAGCAGGCAGCCGTTCAACCCCGCGAGCTGGTAGATAGCCCCCGACAGCAGCGTCCCGACGAGCCGGCCTATAGCGTTGGCCATGTAGTAAAAGCCCACGTTCGCCGCGACCTGATCCGCGTCGGTGTGGGCGAGGATCAGATACGAGTGCAGCGACGAGTTGACGGCGAACAGCGCGCCGAAGATCGCCAAGCCCCCGAGCACTGCGACCGATGTGGGGAGCGATGTATGCAGGGCCACCACGATAGAGAACGCGCTGAGCGCCAGCGCCACTCCCCAGCGTTGGGCCGCGCGCGCGTGGTCGCCCCCAACAGGCGCTTTGGCGAGTTTGGGCGCCAGTGCCTGAACGCCGCCGTAGCCAACGACCCACGCCGCCATCGTCGCGGAGACCTCGGCCATTCCCCAGCCCAGTGAGTCATACAAGAACACGGGCAGCGCGACCACGAACCAAACATCGCGGGCGCCAAACAAAAACACGCGAGACCCGGACAGGATGTTGACCCCACGACTCTTGGAGAACACCCCCCCGAGCCCGACGCTCGACTTTGCGCGCCCGAGGTGGGTCGGGAGCGCCACCAGGGTGAGGGCCGCGGCCCCGCCTACGAACGCGGCCATCCCCAACAACGACGACTCGAACCCGACCGCGGCAAGCAAGGCACCCCCCGCAAAAAACCCGATGCCCTTCAGCGCGTTCTTGGACCCGGTCAAGACCGCCACCCACTTGAACAGCGCGCCCCGCTCATCGTCGACGACGACGAGCTTGATGGCACTCTTGGCGCTGAGCTTGGTGAGATCTTTGGCGACCCCTGAGACGCCCTGCGCGGCAAACACGTAGGTGACTTGCGCGGCGACCGACCACCCCGAGCCAAGGCCCGACAGCATCAGGAGCGCTCCGACCTGCAGCGCGAGCCCAGCGACGAGGGTGACCTTCAACCCCAGCCGCGCCGCGACCACCCCGCCGAGCAGGTTGGTGACCGCGCCCAGGACCTCATACAAAACGAACAGCAGCGCGAGCTGAAACGGGGAGTAGCCCAGCGCATGGAAGTGCAGCAGGACGAGCATCCGCAGCGCGCCGTCCGTGAGGGTCAGCGCCCAGTAGCCAAGGGTGACCACCAGGTAGCTGCGAACGCTGACGGGGCCTGCTGTCATGGGAGTTCTCCGCGACTAGCCAGCGGCGGGCAGCGAGGCTGCGACCATCTCGGCCACATCGACCATGCGCTGTACGTACCCGTATTCGCCGTCGTACCAGGCCAGAACCTTGACCAGCGTGCCGTCCACCACCATGGTGCTCGGCCCGTCCACCACGCCAGACCGCGCGTCGCCGCGATAGTCGACCGACACCAACGGCCGCGTCTCGTACCCGAGGATGCCCGACAGCGGCGCACGACTGCACGCGTCGGCAAACAACGCGTTGACGGCAGCCGCGTCGGTGCTCTGCTGCACCTCGAACACACAATCGGTGAGCGAGGCGTTGAGCACAGGGACTCTCACCGCGACGCCGTTGAGTTTTCCGGCAAGCTCCGGATAGATCATCGTAATCGCGGTCGCCGAGCCGGTCGTCGTGGGGATCAACGAGGTCATCGCCGATCGAGCCCGCCGCAGATCCTTGTGGGCCGTGTCCACCAGGCTCTGTGTGTTGGTCACGTCGTGGATCGTCGTAATCACCCCGTGCGCAATGCCGAGGTTTTCGTGCAGCACTTTGACGACCGGCGCCAAGCAGTTCGTGGTGCAGGACGCCGCCGTGATGATGTCGTGCTCGTCGGCGTTGTAGAGCCCATGGTTGACCCCCATGACGACGTTGAGCGCCCCCGCCTTGACGGGTGCCGACACGATGACCTTTTTGACGCCCTGCTCGAAGTATCCGGCAAGGCTCTGGTGCGTGCGGAACTTGCCCGTGCACTCCAGGACCACGTCGATGCCGAGCTCGCCCCAGGGAATGTCACCCGGTGCCGCCGCTTGCCCGTACCCGATGCGCGCCTCACCAGCGTGCAGCGCGTTGCCGGCTGCGACGGGGGCCTGTTCCCATCGCCCGTGGATCGAATCGAACGCCAGCAGGTGCGCCGAGGTCTCAGCGGTCGCGAGCAAGTCGTTGACGTGAGCCACTTGCAATGTGGAGGGGTCGCGGTGGGCTATCGCCCGCAGCGCGAGGCGGCCCATGCGGCCGAGTCCGTTGATCCCGATTCGTGTCGTCATCGCGTTGGGCCCGGACGATCCCACGATTGCGTCTGCGCCGCGCGGTTGTCTTCCCGCCGTCCTCACGGATGCTAAACCATTGTATTTACGAATCTTTCAGATCAACGCTTGCCAATTACTAGTTTGCTAGTAAATACGTTGTCCGTGCGGATCAACCTGGACTACGACCGCGGGGTCCCCGTGTATCGACAGATCTACGAGGCGGTGGTCGTCGGTCTGAGCACCGAAGAGCTGCCTCCGGACGAGCAGCTGCCGACGATCCACACCCTGGCCTCGCAGCTGCGGGTCAACCCCAACACCGTCGCCCGCGCCTACCGCGACCTGGAGCGCGACGGCTACATCCGCGGTCAACGGGGCCGAGGCACCTTCCCCGTGCCGCGCCCAAAGGTCCAGGACGACGCGCGCGACACGGTGCTTCGCGCGGTGTTTGACCAAGCCGTCACCGAGGCGGCCCGACACGGGATCACGGCCCGCCAGGTCGCCGACTATTTTCGGAAAGCAGTCGATGATGAAAAGTGAAAGTAGCTTTCGACGCGCCGTGGCCATCGCCAAGGCTTCGTTCCACACCCTGCGGAAAAACCCCGGCTTGCTGTGGTTCCCCGCGATCGCGGGCGCGCTGAACCTGTGCTTCGGCATCGTCTGCATCGCCATTGCCGCCCTGCGCGACAGCCTCGGTGCCGCTCCTGCGCACGACCTCGCCGGTCTCGTCGACAACCTCGCCGCGACGCCGCACTCCTCTTCGGTCGCGGGCTTCTTTGCGCTGCTGGGCTTTCAGATCATCACCCTCGTGACCGCGGTGGCCTTGACGCACGCGACGCTCGAAGCCCTGGCCGGCCGTCCCTGGACCGTCCGCCAAGGCTTCGCTCGGGTCCGCGCGCGACGCTCCGCTCTTGCCGGATATGCGTTGCTGCGCACCGTCGGCGGGATGCTCTTGCGCGGCGACGGCAAGAAGAAAAAGGGAAAGCGGCGGCGCCGAGGCGGCCCGCTGACCAAGCTCGCACGCTTGGCGTGGTGGGCGGCCACGTACCTCACCATCCCCGTGCTGACCCGTGAGGACGTGGGTCCGTTTGACTCCATCGGCCGCTCCGCCAAGTTGTTCCGCGCAACGTGGAAGGAGGGCATCCTCGGACGCTGGACCTTCGGATGGCTGTGGATCCCGTACGGGCTGGTTTGTGTGCTGCCGCTGGCGGTCTGCGCTGGACTGGCGGTCCAAAACGAGGCGGTCTGGGCCATGGTCGCGCTGGGATCGGCGACGGGCTTTGGCTTGGGCCACATCCTGTTTGGGACCCTGGACACCATTTACCGAACGGCGCTGTACGTGTTTGCTACCGAGGGCGTCGTGCCTGAGCCGTTCGACGTCGAGCAGCTCCACACCGTGTGGCGTGCGGGCCCGGCCACCGACGTCCTCGATGTCGACGGTCACGAGGTCGATGGATCGTCTCGCCCCGACGACGACCGCTAGCGCGACGGCCAACTCCGTTTGACGAAGCGCCGTGGCTGCGTACTATAGAGAGACCGTAACGTGCAGGTTACGTATTGCCGCAACGCCATGACGGCTCCAAACAACGCTGCGCTCGACGCCCTGGGCAGCCCGATTCGGCGCGAGATCATCCGGCTGCTGTCCGACAAGGCGCAAGCCGTGGGCGAGCTGGCCCGCCAGCTGCCCGTCAGTCGGCCCGCGGTCTCCAAGCACCTTCGGCTGCTGCACGACGCGGGGCTGGTCGCGCACGAGGCCGCGGGCAATCGCAACGTGTACCGCCTGCAAGCCACGGGCTTTGACGCGGCGCGACAGTGGCTCGACAGTTTTTGGGGCGACGCGCTGGCGCGGTTCAAGCTCGTCGCCGAGAACACAGCCCCCGACCCCGACGAGCCGTAAGGCCGTAACCCCGAGCGAAGCGCCGCCGGCTACAGCGGGTCGGCGCCGTACATGTACCGCCATGCGGGATCAAACACGTAGTCCTCACCATCCAAGGGCGACTCCCCGTGCACGACAACCGAGCAGTGCGGGTATCCGTTGGGCGTGGTCGCGATGAGTTGGTTGGAGCCGTACGGCGGCGCGCCGTCTTCGATGACGGTGGGCACGCCGGGCATGCCCGCGGCTTCCCAGGCTGACAGGTGGCCATCGTGCTGCTCGTCGTCGCTATGGGTGAGGCCAAAGAACAGGTCGACCGGAGTCATCGAGTCCGTGGTGTCCCACCACCCACCCGAGTGCATCACCGCGCGGTGGAACGGTCGCCGCGTCGCAAACAACCCGGTACTCGACGCGCCATGCGAGATGCCCGCGATGATCACGTCCTCGTAGCGGAGAGAGTCATCGTCGTTGAGGTAGTAGCCCCAGTCGCCGCCCGGATGGGCCTCGATGAGGTGCTGCAGCATCGTCACGACGCGCCCCTCCGCACTGTCGGCGCGGCTGGTCACGATGACGGGCGAGATGTCCTCGCCCACGAGCGCCTCCCAGCGGGTGTCGGTGCTGCAACTGCCGCCCATGCCACCACACGACCAATCGTTGTCGTAGTGCGGCTCGACCACGTGAAACCCGTATCCGGCGAGCTGCCGGCCGTGGTTGCGCCACGCCGCGGGCGTGTTGGTAAAGCCCGAGAGAAAGAACACAAGCTTGCCGCGCGGCTGCACACGAGTATCGAGGTGTGCGTACTGCAGCGCGATGTTCTCGACGACGGTCGGGTCGAGCTCGAGGGGGTCGAGCTCAAACTCGTACAGCTGCGGATCGGTGAGGTCGACGTCAGGACCGTCGGGCCCCCCCGTGCTCCCTGTCGAGTCGTCGGTTTCCGCCGCATCGCTGCCGCCGCTGGAGTCGACTGCCGTGTTGCCGCCACCCGTACTGCCCTCGTCCGTCGCGGGTGTGCCCATCTCGCCACCGTCGTCCCCGGGCGTCGCGCCTCCCGAGGTTCCCTGCGTACCGCTATCGCCGCTGCCACCATCGCCGGACGTATCGTCGCCACACCCCGCGGCAACGCTGGATGCCAGCACCATCGAAAACAAGGCCAACCGCATGCGACGAGTATAGGCGCTCGCCCAGGGTCGGAGGGTGCATTGTTGTCGGGGGCTCGGCCCCCCGTCGCCCGCGGAGGAGGCAGAAAGCCTACGGGTGCCGCGCTAGACGGTGACCGTGGCTCCGCCACGCCGCGGATCACCTGCGGCAGCATCGGGACTTACCGCATGCACCCCGCCAAAGAACATGCTCGGCGCATCAAAACGGGTGGCGTCGGGCCAGCCACTCGCCAGCGCCTCAAGGGCCGCATCGCTGAACCCGGGAGCCTCGTACCAAAGCGTGGAGCCCTCTACGTGCAATCGGGGAGACTGCACTGCCTGGTCGAGATCCATGCCGCCAAAAATCCGGGCGAGCAGCACTTGGAGGATCGCGCTGCGGATCCGGTTGGAACCACCGCTGCCCAGCGCGAGCACGGGCGCCGCGCCCTGGCACACCACCGTCGGCGCCATCATCGTCGTCATGCGCCGACCCGCGGGCGTTTGGTGAAACCCCCTGGGGTTGATGTCTTCTTCGCCCAGGAAGTTGTTCACGTGGACTCCGAGGCCAGGCAGCGCCCTGCCGCAGCCCTCTCCGTTGCTCATCGTCAGGGACGCGACCCCCCCACGCTCGTCGCGAACGCTGATGTGCGTGGTGCTGCCGAGGTGTCGCTCCTCGCGACGGCGGTCGTGCATCCGTGTGTAGCCGCCCTGCCGCGCATTGGCCAAAACGCGCAGCGCGTCCGCGGGTTCGGCAATCTTGTCGTCGTAGCCATCGCTGCGCACATCCGACAGCGCCGTCAGCAGAGCCGCGACCTCGAGCGCATGTTCAGCCGAGGCCCATGTGGGTTGGTGCAGCTTCAGCCGGCAGGCCAGCTGCATGCCGATCGCGATAAGCCCCCCACCGGACGACGGCGGCGGGTTCGAGGCCATGCGGAGATCCCCGACCTCGGTCCACAGCGGCTCGCGCCAGACGGGGCGATACGTCTGCAAGTCGCGCCGAGTCAGGAGGCCGCCGACCTCGGGGCCGCACTGCTCCACCATGGCGTCAGCGAACGGACCTCGGAGCGTTTGATGGGGAGCCACGGCGAGTTGCCGCAAGAACGCGCCGAGCTCCGGGTTGCGCAGTTGGGCGCCGCCCGCTGGCGGCGAGCCGTGCACGCCCAGGATCCGCGCGACCTCCGTCGATTGACGGGCGATGGGCTCGAGGATCGACACGATGTGCGCAAGCCCGTCGGAGATCCGATAGCCATCCTCGGCGAGAGCGACCGCGGGCGCGACGACCTCCTTCAGCGGAAGCTCGCCGTAGCGGTCGTGCGCCGCCAAGAGTCCCGGAAGGGCGCCCGGTACCGCGGCCGCGGCCCGACCGATGTGGAACACCTGCTGGGTCGGGCCAAAATCTACGGTGACGTCGAAGAAGTCGAGCGTGGGCTCGGCGCGCAAGCCCAGGCCCGGCACCGCGGCGAAAAAATCCAGCGCGCGCAGCCCCTGGTCGGGCGTGCCGACAACAAGTGCCCCCGCCCCCGCCGGGCTGCACAGCGGAGACTCGGCCACAAACGCAGCGAATGACGCGGCGCACACGGCATCCACAGCGTTCCCGCCCGCGCGCAGCATCTGTGCGCCCGCCTGCGCCGTGTGCTTGTCGCCCGCGGCAATCGAGCCTCGTGTCGGCGTGGTGCCCACCTCCCGAACGTATACAACGGCACACAGCAGGCATGCGGGGCCCGGCGGCGGCGCCCTCAAACGCGCTGCAACGAGGCGCAGACGCCGGAAGCGTACTGGCGTTGGATTGTTGCCGTTGCTTGGCGCGTCAGTGGATAGTAGTGGGGGTGCGGGGCGCGGTCATGGGGGGGTTGGCGCTGGCCGCTTTGGCGTGCTCGGGACCCACCGCGTCCGGGCCACCGCAGGGACGTGCACACGCACCCGTGGAGGCCGCCACGCACGTCGCAATGCCCGCCCCTGCGACCGGGCCTCCCGCATCGGGCCGCGCTGCGCTCAACCGCGGCTGCGAGTCATGCCACACGAGCGCGACCGAGTCGTGGCGGGGCTCCGCGCACCACCGCGCATGGACGGAGCCTGATTTCGCCCAGGCGCAGGCACGAGAGCCTGCGCCATTTTGCCGGAGCTGCCACGCACCCGAGTCCGATCCTCAGCGCGTCCCCGATCCAGAGCTGGCCGCCCTGGGCGTGGCGTGCGTGACGTGTCACGTACCTACGGGGGCCACCCTTGCCGCGGGCTCTGTGTTGGCCGGGCCCACGCGTCACACGCCCGCCCCCAACGCGGCGCCAGTCCCCAGCCCCCACGGGATCATCCGGACCCCAGCGTTCGCGGGACCCAGCGCCTGCGCGTCGTGCCACGAGTTCTCATCGCCGCGCAGTCCACAGCTGCTGCTGCAAACCACCCTCACCGAGCACCGCGCTTCTCCGTTCGCCGACAGGTCGTGTCAGGCCTGCCATATGCCCGCCGACCGCGGCGGGCTCGACCACGGATTCGCCGCCTCGCGAGACCCGCTGTCACTCGCGAGCGCCGTCGTCGTCTCCGCCCACCGCCCAACCGCGCAGACTGTGGTGCTCACCGTCGAGCCAGGCATCGTCGGACATGCCTTCCCCACAGGCGATCCGTTTCGTCGGCTCGTGATCGAGGTCGATGCCCAGCGCGCGGGTGCGTCGCTCCCCGTGGAACGCCTGATCCTGGCGCGCACGATCGAAAACCGCCGTGCCCACGGACTGTACGCCAAGCGCGTTGTGACGCACGACAACCGTGTCGGAGCCGCAGACGCGAACCCGACCCTGCACATCAACACTCCCGAGTTCGCAGACTCGGTGCTGGTCTGGCGGGTCGTGTACGAACGCCTCGACCAGACCGTCGATGTCGCCGACCCGAAGATCTTCGGGCGCACCGTGGTCGCGCACGGTCGCCTCGCACCTCCCTCCCAGCGCGTCTCTTCTCCCCCCGCTCGGTAACGCCATGAAGCCCTACCCCATCGGAATGTTTGTCCTCGCCGCCTGCGCCTCAGACCCGGCGCCGCACGATGCGGCTCCCCAACCTGCCGCGCAGCTGGCCTCCGCATCCAAAACCGCGCCTCAGGCAGAGACGGCGGAGCCCGTGGCCAAGCCGCAGGAGGAGCCCGCCGCTCCAGAGCCCGAGCCGGCCGTGCGCAGCGACGGGCCGCCCACCCTCAATCTGTCGACACTGGGTCGATGCAGCCGTGCGGGTCTTTCCGCGGTCGGCGACGAGGTCTTTATGCATCGCAGTCGCACCATCCATCGCATGGGGCCTGAAGGCACTCCCGTGCAAGACTTCCCGTTCACGCTACCGCTGACGCACGCACCCAAAGACGACGTCGGCCGCGGCGCGACGGGATTTGGCGGGCTGTACGGGCGCTGGCCAGACCAGCTGTTCGCGGTGGTGGACTACTCCGAGCGCGACTTCACCAGCACCAAGCTCGCCCGATGGGCGGACGATGACTGGGTCGCCGTCAAGACGCTCGATCGCTCGGCGCAGTACTCCAAGGCGTGGCCGTGGCACAGCAACTCGGTGCTCGCGTTTGCCGTCACCATCCGGTCTCGCGATGGCGCCGAGACACCGAGGCTTGCGGTCGTGCGCGGCGCCCCCAAGGGGCCCAAGCTGGGTGGGGTGCTGGGCAAGGCAGGCTGTCGCGACGCGTACGATGCCGTCCTTGCGGTCGATGTGGATGCGGATGGGCCCGTCAGCGCAGTCGTGTCGTGCAAGACCACTTGGCTAGCCCAGTGGCCCAAGGATGGCACCGCAGGCACGACGACCCTCTTGTCCCGCTCGCCTTCGGACGGGGCAGAGCTGGCCCTCGCGCACGGGGGTGAAGGATTTGTTCTGCTGCGCGGCAAGAAGGCGCGACTGTTCGCGTGGCATGATGGACAAGCAGACAAGCTCGACCGCCCCAAACAACAGGCCGTAAAGACCATTGCGCTCGATGCCGACGGAGCCCTGTGGGTCGTGCAGCGCGACGCCATCAACGTCTGGCGTGAGGGTACATGGCACCCGGAGTCACTCCCGCCCGGCAGCGCCATCGAGCAGCTTGCGGGCACGCAAGTCGGTGACCCGTGGCTGTTCCGCCGCGACAAGAGCGTATGGAACCGAACCGCCGACGGTGCCTGGAATCCTGTCGCCCTCCCGCCCGCGGGGCCACAGGGCAAGATTCCAAGACCGCTCCAGCTCATCGTCCCCCGCGCAGGGGATGCGTGGGTGAGCGGTGAGTACTTCAAGCTGCGCGAGGGGGCCAAAAACGTGGGACGACGCTTCGAAGCCGTCTACACCCAGCGCCCGGTCGAGACCCCCTACAACTGCGCGCCCTAGCGGCCTGTCGCGCGGGGCGCTCAGTCGTCGGACGGCGGTCGCTGAGCACGCAACGCCGCGGTGAGCCGAGTCTTGAGCCGCTGGTAGCGCTTGCGCAGCCGCAGCGAGACCACCTTGAGTGCGTCGTCCGGCACGACCGCCTCGTCCGACATCACGCGCGCGATGTCCCGCCACTCCATGCCGCGGTCGAGCCGCAGCGCCAGCAGGATGCGATCGTCGTGCGATAGCCCCTCGCGCAGCGCGTCCAGCTCGTGTTTGACCGAGGTGCGCTGGAACGTGCACGTGGCCGACCGAGCCTGCAGGACAGCATCGGGGAGCTGTGAAGGCGCGACCGCGACGACGTGCCGATGTTTGCGTTGCGCGCGGCGATGGTCGCTGAGCGAGCGGCGCGCGAGCACGTACGCCAGCGTGCGCACGCTAGCCTCAAACCGAAACGTCGGCAGGGCCTTCCATAGCCGCTCGCACCACAGCGCGTACGCGTCGGCGGCCATCTGCTCGTCGTGGCTCAGCGCCACGAGCAACCCCATAATCTCCGCGCCGTGGGTTCGGATCACAAGGGTCGTTGCGTCCGTCGTATCTCCGGAGCCGAGCCGAGCGCGGACCTCTTCGTCGACGGCGGGGGCTTCGGACATTCCGTGGGCAAGCGTATCACCGCCCGGGCCAGGCCCCACCCGCCCAAGTCCGTCGCAGCGCCTCGGCTTCAGCGAGCTGGGTTTGTTCGTCCGACTCCCTAAAATGCGCCACCGCCGTATCGAGCGCAGCGAACGCGCCCTCGTGATCGCCAGTGCCCGCCCGAGTCTCTGCGACAAGGCGGTACAGCCCGCCCGCCTCCATGCCCGGAGACAGCGGACGCGCCACCAGGGCCTCGGCCACAACAAGCGCCTCCGCGTAACGACCGAGTCGGACCAACGCGTGGCCCCGATACAGCTCTACCGTATCGTAGGAAACGTGCTCTTTGCCGTGCGCGTCCCGCTGCAGCAGCGCCGCGGCCCGCTCGAGCGTCGCCAGCGCGGCCTCGTCCTCATTGCGCTGCAGCTGCATGCGGCCCAGGGCCATCAATGGGATTGCACGCTGCGGATCGTCTGCCCCATAGGCTGCATCCATGCCATCGACGGCGCGGTTGATCGCAGCGGCGGCCGCATCAAGCTCGCCCCGAAGGCTATGGATGTGCGACAGCACGCTGTACGCGATGACGGTGTAGTCGGGCTGGTCGAGCGACTCGAGCAGTTCGATCTCTCGACGTGCCCACCGCAACGCGGTGTCCGGATCGCCACGCACCAATGCCAGCTGGGCCAGGTTGTGCACCAGTCTCCGCTGCCCGCCGAGATTGCCGTGCCCCTCGAACACCTGCAGGGCGGCGGCGTACTTGGCCGCGGCCTCGTCGAGGCGACCGGCCGAGGCGAGCACGTTGCCGATATTGACGTGCAGCTCTCCGGCCCGTGCGCTGTCGGCTCCGACCCATGCCGTGACGCGCTGCAGCGCTTCGTTGCCGAGCGCAAGCGACTCGTCGAGCCGCTGGCGTTTGAGCGCCAGCACCTGCCGCGAGATCAACACTACGATCCGCCGTGGATGATCGACCCCGAGCTTGGACACCGTCACGGCGTCGGCCTCGCGAAGCACGACGTCCGCCTCGTCGAACCGCCCCATCGCGCGAAGCGTCGAGCCCAGGTGAGCGAGCACGGCCACCTCGGTCGCCCCACCGCCTGCCTCGTCGTCGCGCAGCTCGCCAAGGGCTTCACGAAGCACCCGCTCGGCTTCGTCGAAGCGGCGCGCATCTCGAAGCGCCAGCCCCCAGTGAAGCCACGCGTGCACGCGCAGTGACGTCGGGTCTCCCACGGCAACCGACCAGGCACGCGCGCGTCCGTACCAGCGCTCGGCCAACCCCAGCTGCCCACGCTGGGCCTCGACGTAGACCAGCTGCGCGGCGACCCTCGCCGAGACATCGTCTGCCCCCGCGCCGATCGCGAGCGCCAGACCCCGCTCACCGTGCTCCGCCGACAGGTCGAAGTCGGCGTGCTTGGACGCGACGGAGCTGAGCACCAGCTCCGCCTCGGCGGCGGCGCGGTTGTCTTGAGCGTCGTCCAGAACCTGCTGCGCTTGACTGCGGGCGGTATCCAGATCGCCTGCAACCAGAGCGGTTTGACTCCGGATGATGGCCTCGCGTGCCCCCGACGCAATGCCAGCCACCCGCGCAGACCTCCCTGTGGGCCTCGTACCGTTGCACTCGGCAGGGCTGCCCACCGCGTCGACGAGCTCCAGTGCGCGGGCCAGGACGTCGGGCTCGCCACCTTCGAGCTGGGCAAGCGTCTCCGACATGCGGAGCGCATTGACCTCGAGGCACGCATGAACCGGCTCCAGCGTGCGCGGGTCGCCCGATGCCGACCGACATGCGGCGTGCTCAGCGATGCGCCATTGCTCCCAGTGGGCGTCGACGGCCGCCTCCGTTCGCACAAACAGCTCGGCGCCCGCGCGCAACGGCGACGCCGACAAGGTCTCGGACAGGGCCGTGCGCTGGGCCTGCGACCACGACGACGGCTGGATCTTGGGCGCCGCACACGGGTCGTTCGGGCTCGACGACAGCGCCAGCGCGGTCACGCCCACGACTGCCCCTAGACCGAGCCAGAGCTCAGTTCGCGGCCCTGGGGCAGCGACGCGGCGCAGCAGGGTATCGAAGGAGGGGTGCCGCTGTGCGGGATCGGTGGCAAGCCCTCGCTCAAGCGCGCGGCGGATCCTCCGAGGGATCCGCGGGGCCGTGGTGCGGCGCCGCCCCACCACGATCGAGCAGGCGATCTCCGTCGAGTTGGCCCCCGCAAACGGATGCTCGCCCGACAGTGCCTCCCACAGCGCGACGCACCAGGAGAACTGGTCCGCGGCGGGCGTAACCGGCCCCGCGGCGTGCTGCTCGGGCGCCATGTACCGCGGCGTGCCTCCGGTCGTTGTCCGGCTCGCCGCCCCTGCCGCGTCGTGGGTCTCCTCGCCCGCCCCCGCGCTCAGCGGAGCGGCGAGTCCGAAGTCGCAAACGCGGGCGCGACCGTCCTGCCCGATGAGCACATTGTCGGGCTTGAAGTCGCGGTGGACCAACTCCTCGGCGTGCGCGGCCTCCAGGCCACGCCCGGCCTGGACAAACATGTCGACCACCTCGCGCCACGCTCGAGGCGAGGCGCCGAGCCATGTCCGCAGCGTGCCGCCGTCGACGTGCTCCATGACCACGTAGACCCTGTCTTGGACGGTCCCGACGTGGTGCACCACGACCACGTTCGGGTGCGCCAGGGCGGCGATGGCCTGTGCCTCGCGCCGCAGCCGCTCCGTCTCGCGCGGGCTCTGTTGCCGACTGCAGAGCTTGATCGCAACGTTGCGCCCGAGCGCGTCGTGACGTGCCAAGAAGACGACCCCCATGCCACCACGCCCGAGCTCGTGCTCGATGACGAAGGTCTCGTCGAGCACGGCGCCCTGCTCCAGGCGTGTGGCCGCCACGCGCTGCAAGACCGCCTCGGGCTCGACGGGTGGCGCGCCCACGAGACGGCGCAGCGCGTCGTCGACGTCGGACGGTTCGGCTGTGGGGTCATCGGACATCATCGGGGTGGGATCATCGGGGTGGGCCCTCACCGACTACCACGGGCTGAGCGTGGCACCGTCTTGCGACGGTTCAGGCCGATGAGGTAGGCGCACCCCGCCGCCGCATGTGACCCAAAGAACGCGTCACCCCGTGAAATGACGTTCTAGGCCGCGTTGTGCATGACAACCTGGTCGAACGGGATCTCGATGCCGGCTTCGTTGAGCGCCTCGTAGGCCGCGATGCGCACCTGCGCCATCACGCCGCCGTACTCACTGCTCTTGGCCCACGCGCGGAGCTTGAAGTTCACGGCGCTCGCGCCGAAGTCGAGCAGCAGCGCGGCCGGGGCAGGATCGGTGAGACAGCCTTCGACACTGGCCGCTGCCGTGACGAGGATGTTGATCACCTTCTCCGGCTCGGTGCCGTAGGCCACGCCAATGTCAACGTCGCCGCGCCGCGTCCCCAGCACCGTCAGGTTGACGATGCTGCCCCCGGTGACACTGGCGTTGGGCACCACGACGCGGTGGTTGTCGGGCGTCACCAAAATCGTGGCAAACAGTCCGATGTCGTCCACCGTGCCCGTGTGCCCCGCGACGGTCACGACGTCGCCTATCGCAAACGGGCGAAACAACAGCACCATCACGCCCGCCGCGAAGTTGCTGAGGCTGCCTTGAAGCGCCAGGCCAATGGCAAGCGCCGCCGAACCCAGGATGGCGACCAGGCTCGTCGTCTCAATCCCAACCGTGCCCAGCGCGGCGATGACCGCGGCGGCGAGCACCGCGTACTGCACAAGCGAGCCCAGGAATCGTGCGACGGCCTCGTCGATCTTGCGCTTGCGAAACGTGCGAAGGGCTGCGGCGGCGATCCACTTGGCGGCGATCCAGCCGAGCAGCAGAATCGCGATAGCCTTCACCGCGCCGATGATCAGCGGTTCATAGGCATCCAGGGGCGCAGGGAAAATGGCAGCGACAAGCGGCATGGCGCGGCGCTTGTATCGCGTTTGCTGCCGCGCGTTTGGCGTGGGGCACGCCGTACTGGCGTAGCTGTGAAACGCAGGCCATTGGGGCAGGCGCAGTGGCCGCCGAGCGGGAGCGTGCCGCTCTCGACTCGCGCGGTTCGGCGCTTGCCGTTGCGTGCCGCCAGTTTTGCTCTCGTAGTAGGATCCGTGGCGATGGACCTCAAGACGATCAGCGCAACGTTGGCAGCCCTCAGCTTTGGGCTCACCGCGGCCGCATGTGACGATGCCAAGACCGACAAGAAGGTCGCGCCCGCTGCCGACAAAGCCAGTAAAGACGGCAAAGACGAGGCGGGCAAAGACGCCAAGCCAGCCAAGGAGGTCGGCGCTGCCAAGGACGCCGTGCCCGCCAAGGCCGGCGACGCGGACAAAAAGGCCGAGCATGCCTGCGGCGCCGACGGGGCGTGTGGTGGCGAGGGCTCCTGTGGCGACAAAAAGGCGGTGGCGGCCGATGCCAAGCCCGCCGCCGATGCCAAGCCCGCCGCCGATGCCAAGCCCGCCGACGACAAAGACAAGTCCTAGTCCTACCCCAGGGCGGCGGGTACCGGTTGGGCCACAGGCCCACTCGGGCTTGGCGGGGCCCGGGTGGTAGGGTGATTTTCGACCGTGGCCGAAGACGACGACGCGCGCGCACGAGGCCAGGCGCTGGTCCGCACCGAGTCCCCCGCGCGCCCAGTCAGGGTGGCTCCGTTGTCGACGCGCGCGCGCACGATGGTCGTCGGCCTTGCCCCCGAGCAAGCGCTCGCCGCACTGATGGCATCGCCCCGGATGACCGAGCGTAGCCTCGACGCCGACCAGCTCAACACGCGGGCCTACGACGACGGCCAGCACTTTTACGAAGTGGCGCCCGACGGGGCGCTGGTGATCTGGCGGAGGCCAACCCACACTTGGCTGGATTTCGGCCGGGGCGTGCTGGAGCCCATCCCCTACCCCGATTGCCTGCACATTCAGGTCGGCCACGAGCCTCGCGGCAGCAAGGTGGAGATGCGCTGGCAACGACACCCGCTCACGCGAACCTCGCTGTGGTTCAACCTGACGGGCGCTGGCATCGGCCTGATTTTCTTGACCCTGTGCATGGTGTTGGCCGGCATCTCCCCGACGCTGTGGGCTGTCTTGATCGTCACGATGGGACTGCTCTCCACCCCGATCATCCGTCGCTTCGCGTTTGCCCGACGGGCCCGCACAAGCTTGCTCAGAGGCGCGTACACGGCCTTGGCCTCCCATGAGCTGGCGGCCGCTGAGACCGACGCTTCGGCGTTCCGAGCCCAGCTACCGCCGCCCGCGTCCGAGGACCGCCCTGCCGGATGACACACACCGATCGCCAAGCCGATCTTGGCTCCGATGGGGTGACGGCGACCTACAAGCGCGAGTCACGAAAGGTGCTCGCCACACTGGTGCGTCTGCTCGGGGACCTCGACCTGGCCGAGGAGGCGCTGCAAGAGGCCTTTGGCGTGGCCGCGGAGCGATGGCCCCGCGATGGGCTCCCCGACAACCCACGCGCGTGGCTCATCTCGACCGCCAGGTTCAAGGGCATCGATGCGCTGCGCAAGCGCGGGCGCGACACAGCGCTGCTGCACAAGCTCTCGGCCGACGACGACGGCGGCGGCCACCACCCTGCGCCCGAAGTCGACGACACACCGTGGGGCGCAGTGGACGACGACCAGCTCCGACTCGTGTTCACGTGCTGCCACCCCGCGCTCGGGGTCGACGCTCGGGTCGCGCTGTCGCTCCGAGAGGTCTGCGGGCTGCGAACCGAGGAGATAGCCCGCTGCTTCTTGGTCTCCACCGAGACGATGAAGCGGCGAATCTCCCGCGCCAAGGCCGTCTTGCGCGACAAGAAGATCCCCTACGAGATTCCCCAGCGCGAGCAGCTCGGCGAGCGCTTGGCCGCCGTACTCTCGGTCGTCTACCTCGTGTTCAACGAGGGGTACGCCGCGACGTCCGGCGATGCGCACATCCGGCACGAGCTGACCCGCGAGGCCTTGTTCTTGAGCCGTCACGTCTTGGCACTCATCCCAGAGCCAGAGGCCGCGGGCTTGCTCGCGCTGCTGCTCTTGCACGAATCAAGGGCCACGGCCCGCGTGGATCCGCAGGGCGACATCATCCCGCTGGAGGCGCAGGACCGATCGCAATGGGACCAGGACCTCATCACCGAGGCCCAAGTGCATCTGCAGGGCGCCGTGATGTCGGGTCGGATCGGCCCCTACACGATCCAGGCGGCCATCGCCTCCGTGCATGCGGCCGCCGATTCGGTCGAGTCGACGCACTGGGGGCTGATCGTCGACTACTACGACATGCTCGCGGCGATACAGCCCGGGCCCGTGGTCGCCCTGTCGCGCGCGGTCGCCATCGCCATGCGCGATGGCCCGGCGGCGGGGCTCGCCTTGGTCGACGAGCTCATCGACAGCGGCAAGCTCAGCCGCTCGCACTCAGCCCACGCAGTCCGCGCAGACCTGGCGCTACGGCTACACAAGCCTGAGCTGGCCGTGGTCGCCTTCAAAAAAGCACTGGAGATGTGCCGCCAAGGGCCCGAGAGGCGGTATTTGGAGGTCCAGCTGAAAAAGTTGGGCAGTATTTGAGCTCGGCTGTCCCCGTTCACGCCGGCCGATCGACTCAAGAGCGACAACCAACGCGGGGCTTGCCCCCGCAGGACAAGGAGAAAACGAGATGCAGTTTTTTGTGTACTTCACCGTGAACAGCGACCAACCCATGAGCCCACCCACCCCCGAAGGCATGGCCGCGATGGGCAAGCTGATGGGCGAGGCGATGGCGTCGGGTCTCGTGGTGGCGACCGGCAAACTCGGTCAATCCACGACCCACGTGCGCATGCAGGAGGGCGAAATCTCTGTCACCGACGGCCCGTTCATCGAGGGCAAAGAGCTGATCCCCGGGTTCACGATCATCGAGGTCGACACCAAAGAAGACGCGATCGCCTGGGCCACCAAGCTGCGACAGTGCATGGGAAACGGCACGCTGCGAATGTCGCCCATCCACACCGGAATGTCCGACGACAAAGCGAAGTGCTAGAGCGGGTGCGCTAGAGGGCCCGAACGGCTGGGCGATGGGCCGAAGGTGTACCGGGCGTACTCTGAGCGCCCTAGGGCGCGACGTGCTCGCTGAGCCAGGCCTGGACGCGCTCGGCGGCTTTGGCCTTGTCGGTGCCCGCTGCCGTGTAAGCGGCGAGCGCCTGCTCGGCGAGCGTACGCGCGCGCGCCCGGTCGCCGCCTGCGTCGGCGGGCGCATCCCATAGGGTCCGCGCCAGCGCAAACTCGCTGCGCGCCAGTTCCGTGGGGTTCGCGTTGTCCGCGGCCGCGATCGTCCGGACACGCTCGTACGCCACGAGCGCCTCTCGATAGTCGC